>Ga0208449_1000652_pt1 | contig 22298 bp, 20 predicted proteins | sample MalvireepMed_s17_FD_184247 | JGI IMG/M metagenome (GOLD analysis project Ga0208449, IMG submission 184247) | Marine viral communities from the Global Malaspina Expedition - Malaspina viral metaG DeepMed_s17 (SPAdes) (version 2) | ecosystem: Environmental > Aquatic > Marine > Oceanic | place...
TCCAGTTTTTGAGATTAGTGACATTTCATCATCCTCTTGTTGGTGTGCCTTGGAATCGAGGTCGTCCAGCCATTCCTGGTAACCTGGATCGCGTGCCAGCTCCTCCTCCCATGCGAGAAATTCTGGGCTGCTCACTTAATTTCGCCGGTTAATTTTTTAAACTTTATGTAGTCTTGAGTGATCTTAGTGACGTGACCCTCAATGTCGTCAAAAATCGAGGGGATTCCCTTGCGTAGGGTAAGATTTTCGGACTTCCAGTCGTCGTTGTAATTTTCTGTTTCAAGCTGTTTGATCTCGAAAAGTTCGGCAAGATGTTCATGGCAGTGATCGACACAACCTCCAACGATCGCATTCGCCAGGCTTCGGTTTGCATCCCGGGTGATTTGCGAATCCAGGTCGGTGACAGCAACGGCTCGGCAAAGCAGTTTGCAGACTTTGCTCAGTCGATCTTCGTCCATCTCGACAATTGCACACTCAGCGTTGTCGTCCAGCACCAAGAAGTAAGCCGCCAACCGATTGAACTCGGCTGCGCTCAAATCTTCAAATTCGGAATATTTTCTGCACATTTCGTCCAAAAATTCTTCAAAAATCTGTTGTTCGTTCATTGTTCTCCCTTACAGTTGGTTTAGAAAAAAAATTGTTATGGCGGCGATCATCAAGCATTCCAGAACGAGATACCGGTCGAATGATGGTCGCTTCTTTGGATTGGCTAGGTATTTAAAATCTTTCATTTTGTTCTCCACCTGGGGCAGAATTATAAGCCCCCGTCGACGGGTATGTCAATCAATTTGTCCCACGAAAGGGGTTTTAATGTCGTTTTCCTTCAGGCATACTATATAAATGAATATGTACGATTTCACGATATCGCGGCTAGACAGGCTGGCGAGCCGGAGGAAAAAAAAGGGGCAATCGGGTCGCGGTAATCAGGGGCTTTTGAAGGCTGGTAATCAGGGGCTTTTGAAGGCTGGTAATCAGGGTCTCTTGAAGGCTGTTTCCGAAAAAACCGGAGTGCCGCATCGCACGATACAAAAATTGACCAGCAGAGAAATCGTTAACCCGACCATTAGGACACTTCAGCCGTTGTACGATTTTGTCATAACGTTCGACTCGGAAATAAATGAGCTTGACGATGCGCTCACAGAAATTCAGCAGCAGAGGATGAAGGATGATCCAAACGCTTGATTTATTCGCTGGCATTGGCGGCTTTGCCTTGGGTTTTGAAGAAACAGGTCTTTTCAAAACAACGTGCTTCGTCGAGAATGAGCCGTTCTGCCAGGCTGTACTTAAACACCACTGGCCGCATGTGCCGGTGCTGGGAGATATACGCGATGTCAGAGGAAGAGACCTTCCAGAACCCCACCCAGATGTTATTGTGGGAGGATTCCCCTGCCAGCCCTACTCCCAGGCCGGCCGGCAACGCGCCCAAAGTGACCCCCGCGATCTCTGGCCGGAAATGTTTAGGCTTGTCAGGGAATGCCGGCCCACTTGGGTTGTTGGAGAAAACGTTGTTGGACTCGTCCAGCTGGGCCTGGACCGAGTTCTCTCTGACCTGGAAAGCGAAGGCTACGCCACGAGGACGTTTAATATTCCAGCTTGCGCGGTCGGCGCACCGCACCAACGGCAACGGCTCTGGATTGTTGCACACGCCCACAGCCCAAGCGAACCAGATGTCCCCATCGATGGTGACGAGGGACGCTGGCAGCTGGGGTTCGACTTTGTGGCCGACACCGAGAGGAAGTCAGAGGGGGCCGAACGCATTGGATCTAGTAATGAACGAATCGAGCGTGCGTCGGAGAGACAGCGGCGAGAGGCGTGGCATCGATCTGGAAACATCCGTAAAGATGTGGCCCACTCCACAAGCGTCGGGCAACAGGGATCGTGGGAATTTGTCGAATGGCGCGATCAAGAGGAGAATCGAAAAAGGGAAACAGCTCATGTTGAGTCAAGTGGTTTCAAACACCAGTGGCTCACTGAACCCAACGTGGGTCGCGTGGCTCATGGGGTTCCCGCTCGAGTGGCTCAGCTCCGTGCCCTGGGCAACGCGCTCGTCCCGCAGATCGCAACCCAAATAGGCATGGCCATCGGCCGTGTCCATCAATGAAGCGTCTGACTCATTTCGTCAATTTCATCGAAGAGCTGTTCGTAGTGCATGGTCGGATTGTCCTCGGAAAACTCCACCGTGGCCTTTAGCATGGTGGATAGGATATGAATCACGGTGCTCATACCCAGGATTTGTAAACCATATTCAATGGTGACGCGCAAAAGAACCACAATCTTGACGACAGGTGACAGGTCGTCTTCAAGTTCCAGTAAAGCGGCCATGGTGTTGTGGAAATTTTGAAGTGATTCAGTCATGCGCTTTCCTGCAATGCTGTAAACATTTTTACTATATCACCGTCTGTGGGGGTGCGGTGAGCTAAATCCACCAGCCATGCAATTTGCTGTGCCGGCGAGCGATGATTACGCTGGGCGATTTCCCACAACATTTCCCAGGTAGGAACCGGAACCGCCACACTGCGGTATTTTTTTGTTTCAGCCATATTGACCTCCTCTAAAGCCATTGTCTGATATCTTCTCCCATCACCAGGCTGGCGATGTCCATTTTGTTGCGGAGGGCCTTGACCACTTTCTCGTCGATGGTCCCCTCCGCGATCAAATCTACATATATCACGGTTTTTTCCTGGCCAATGCGGTGAGCGCGATCTTCCGACTGCATGCGGATCGCCAGGTCAAACGAATTAGCAAAATAAATCACGTTTTGAGCAGCGGTCAGGGTGATGCCCATGCCGCCGGTTTGCGGGTTGCCCACAAAAAACCGGGCTTTTCCGTTTTGAAAGCTTTCGATGGCCTGTGTACGGTCGTCATCTGACGTGTCGCCAAAGTAAGAAACCACGGATTCTGGCCCATGGTCCGTGGTCAGTGCTTCGGTGATCCGTTTCACGTCGTAGCGAAACCGGGACCAGATGATGGTTTTGCCGTCCATTTCGTCGAGGCAGTCCAGCAATTCGTTCAGCCGGTTGTCTTTAATCTCAAAGAGGTTGCCTTCGCTTGACATCGTGTGGCCCGACAGGACCTGTTGCATGCGGAGCAGCTGGGTCAGGACATTGGGCGTGGTCATGAACTCGTCGTCATCCAGGTGCGCGAGTGCGTATTCCTTGAGCTGCATGTAGATCCGCGCCTGCTCATCGGTCAGCGTCACGTTGCGGCGCAGGTAGACTTTCGGGGGCAAATCGAGGCATTCCTCTTTTAAGATTCGCGAGGAGAATTTCCCGATCAGCTCCGACAACTTTTCAAGGTTCCGGTAGCCGACGACCTGGTTGAAGGTGTGACTGCCCATCGTGCGTTTTTTCATGACGGCGTAGCGGTATTGGAACTGGTAGAAGTTGTCGCCGCAATCGCCAAGCAGCCGTTCGTCCAGAAAACGCGCCTGCGCCCACAGGTCCATCGGACTTTGCGTAACCGGGAAGCCGGTCAGGATCCGGCGATAGCGAGCCAGGGCGCCAAGTTTCAGTAGCGTTTTGGTACGCCGCGCCTTCGGGCTTTTAATGGTCGTGGACTCATCGACCGCTAGCATCGCGGTGGTGGCCTTCAGCAGGGCTTCGAGAAAGCGTTGGCCTTTGGCCGTTGAGAGCGCCTCGACGTTCATGACTAGGATCCTAAGTGCCTCAGACGGCTCAAGAAGGGCCGTCAGCGCCTTCTTTTCGGTTTTGTTGGGGTTAGGTCGCCAAACGGCCAAGTCGCGCTCTATGCGCTCTGGTAAGTGTTCTGGCACTTCGATCCGCGCCCAGTTGCGATAGACACCTTTCGGGGCGATCACGATCAAGGTGTCGATCTGGCCGCGCTCGAACAAAATCGCGGCGTTGTCGATGCAAATCTTGGACTTGCCTGTTCCCATCTCGAGGAAATACGCCCACACGGTTTTGTTCCAGGAGGCTTCAAGAACCTCCTTCTGATGTGTGTAGGGCGTTGTCTTGAAGGAGTATGGCATCGTATTGGATGATATCCAGATGGATTACATCGTATCATGTTTTGAAACGCGTTACATCAATGAGTTCATGTGAGGCTTGCATTGAGTAACAAAGTTTAGTAGGGTGGCCACAAGACTTGAGAAAGGATGAAAGATGACCGTTTACGTGACGCAAGAAAATCCGCGCATGGACATTCTGTCAGCACGGAAGTACGGTGAGTTGGCTCCGCTGACTTCACCGCAGGAGCAGATCCATCTGTCACCTGGTCGCGTCGTGGCCCACATCAAACGACGACTCCACCAATTTAACGACGACGACTGGTTATTGCCCATGGGCGATCCAGCCATCATTGGGGTGGCTTTTGCCGTGGCTGCGGACATGAACAACGGTCGTATCAACTTGCTCAAGTGGGACAAATTCGAGCGTACCTATTATCCGGTAAAGATTCAGGTGCGCGGCGGAATTGACAACTTACAACCTGACGAGGACACGTTTCATGGGAACAATTGACGACAAGTTATGGGACCAAATTACAGCGGACGCGGGTGCGTTTGACGGATTGACGATGGAAGCAGGTACAGAGCTTTCCGATCTCATTCGGGGCGCCGGCCAAGTTGAGGCGCAAATTTCCGCGAAGGAAGAGGAGCTGAAACAGCTCAAGAAGGACCATGAAAAGCTGGTCTTCGACCTCATTCCAGGTCGGATGAATGAGATGGGGATGCAGAAAGTGGAGGTGGACGGTAACTCCGTGACGCTCTCCACGTTTGTCAGTGCGCGGATGCCCAAAGATCCAGCCGAAAGATCCAGTGCGCTGAATCATCTTCGTGACCAGGGGTTTTCGGACTTCATCAAGAATGAGGTTCAGGTCTCTTTTGGGATCAACGAAGACGAGAAGGCGCAGCAATTGCAGCAGGATTTGGACGCACGAGGACATCAAACCACGAGCCGCGTCTGGGTTGAACCGCAAACGCTAAAAAAGCTTATCCGCGAGGATATGGAGAACGGTCACAAGATCGATGGTGAAATTTTTAACACGTACATTGGAACAGTAGCTAAGATCAAGGGAGCAAAGTAATGGCTAGAACGAACGGAAAAGGACTCACAGAGCTTGAAAAAGCTTTTGCAGAGGACATGAATTTGGGGTTTGAGGAGGTCACTGCTACCGATCTTCAAATTCCTTTTTTGCGAATCATTCAGGCACTAAGCCCGCAGATCAAGAAGAGTGATGGCGAATACATTGAGGGCGCCTCTCAGGGAGACATCTTCAATACGGTCACCCGCAAATGCTGGAAGGGCGGCGGTGTGGTGGTCATTCCTACCTATTTCCAGATGAAGTTCTTGGAATTTGTGCCGCGTACCCAAGGCGGTGGTTTCATTGGTGAACTCAGCGCCGCCAGCGAAGAGGTGCGTACCGCCATCCGCGATAAGGACACGGGCATGGAGTTGCTGGAGAACGGCAACGAGTTGGTCCGCACGGCCCAGCACTATGTCAAGCTTGTCCATGAAGACGGTTCTCTGGAGAGCGCCATCATCGACATGAAGAAGACACAGTTGAAGCGGTCCAGGATCTGGATGTCCATGATGACCATGCAAAAGCGCAACGGTAAAACATTGCCCAGTTTTGCCAAAACCTATCGCCTGAAAAGCGTGGAGGACGGCAACGACAAGGGCAGCTGGTACTCGTGGAATGTCAGCGTTGAGGGCGACATTGACGGCTTAGAAACCTATACGGAATGCAAGGACTTTCACAAAAGTGTTTCGACCGGAGAACTTCGACTAGCGCCACCCCCACCAGAGGCGCTCGGTGACTCCGCCGAAGACTTGCCGTTCTAAATAGGTCTTTCCCCCCGCTTCGGCGGGGGGTTTTTTATCTAAGTGTCTTTTATTACGCGATTTCTTGCTTTGTTTGCCGGATGTGAAAACGGCCACGGTCAAACCACGGTTTTAAAATCACAACGTCACGGCAAGCAGGAGGCAAAATACCGGACTGTCCGTGAGCCGTTGACAGAAGACCTCGTGCAGCAGCATTTTGATGGCAAAATGGGTATCGCCAGCATTCCTATTGACGAGACCAGTTGCTGTCGTTTCGGCGCCTTGGACGTGGACGACTACAACCTTGATCTGGTTATTTTGAAGCGAAAGGTTGGGCGCCTAAAGCTGCCTTTGGTCATGTGCCGGTCGAAATCCGGAGGTGCTCACCTCTATCTTTTTCTGTCTGAAAGTGTCGCTGCGGTCGAAGTGCGCGACAAGCTGGCAGAGTTCGCATCGGCGTTAGGGTTGGGTACGTGTGAACTTTATCCGAAGCAGAGTGAGATCCTGTCAGAGCGCGGGGATCTGGGGAATTTCCTAAACTTACCGTACTACAATGAAAAGCACACCACGCGGTATGCCCTTAAAGACGATGGCGACAGCCTGACGCTCGAAGAATTTCTGAATCTTGCGGACAAGGCCAAACTGTCTTTGCAGGAGTTACGAGAGTTCAAGATCGGTAACAACGACGATCTGTTGCCAAATGGTCCGCCTTGCCTCCAGCAACTCTCAGAATTTGGTATTCCGGAAGGCGGACGCAACATCGTTATGTTCAATGTCGGCACCTATTTAAAAAAGGCTTTTCCGGACACCTGGGAAACCGCCATGGAAAAGCACAATCAAGACCACTCCAGTCCCTCACTGCCAGCCAAGGAGGTCGCCACGCTGCAGGAACAGTTGCGGAAAAAGGACTACCACTATCAGTGCAAGACGGAGCCGCTTCAGTCCCATTGCAACCGCACCCTGTGCCGTTCACGAAAATTCGGGATCAGTCGAAATCAGGCATTTCCGGCACTTGGAGGTCTCACGGTGGTGGAAAGTGAACCGCCTGTGTGGTTCATGGACGTGGATGGTTCTCGTCTGGAGATTGGAACCAAGCAACTCCAGATCCAGATGGAGTTTCAACGAGCATGCATGGACCAGATTTTCAAGATGCCGGCACGTATGAAAGACGCAGACTGGCGCGATCTGGTGGACAACCTCATGGACAACGCGACACGCATTACGGTGCCTGAAGAACTGACTCGCAAAGGTCAATTCAACGAATTACTGGAAACTTTCTGTATAGGACGCCTTCAGGCTCGAAGCGAAGAGGAGCTTTTGACAGGCAAGCCATGGACAGACGGCAATTTCACTTTCTTCAAGCTGGGGGCGCTACAGGATTTTCTGAAACGCAACGGGTTTACCCAGTATACCCGTGGTCAGATCACTGAGCGTCTCAAGGAAATGAACAACGGCAACGACGCCAGGAAGGAGTACAAATTCAAGGATAACAAAGGAGAGTGGGCCAAGGTCCGTGTTTGGTTTATTCCTAAAATCCAGCGTGGAGACGTGGAATTGCCAGATGTGACGTTTGAAAAAGATGACGACGTACCTTTTTGAGGTGACAGAACGCGCCAAAAAGGCTTTTTAAATATGAATCTGTCTGTAAAGTGGGAAGCCCCATGATCAAAACAATTCTTGGACCCCCTGGCTGTGGCAAGACGCAGACCAACTCCAACCTGATCCGCAACTGCATTGAAGATGGGATCGACCCAGACCGAATTGCCTGCGTGTCTTTTACACGCAAAGCGGCCACGGAGAGCAAAAACCGTGTCTGCAATGACTGGGGTCTCGAGGAAGACATGCTCCCTTATTTCCGGACGCTCCACTCGATAGCGTTTCTTGCCGGCGGCTATAAGTCAGGGGAGGTGATGAGTGGTAAGGATCTTAAAGTTATAGGGGATGAACTTGGGATTGCGTTCGGGCGCCAGAAAAGCAGTGATATTGAGACTGATTTTGACCAACTGGGTCAGGCCGAAGGCGATTACTATTTAGGGTTGTATCACCTCGGGCGGAGCCTGATGCTCTCACTTGACGACGTTTATCAGAAGTATGGGCGCCACACTCTGCATTGGTCAGAACTTCGACGGCTGGTGGACGCTTATGAGGATTACAAGCGCCTCAATGGAAAGATTGACTTTGCAGACATGATTGAAACCTTTGTCGAGCGTCAGGTGCCATTGGACATTGATGCGTTGTTTGTAGACGAGGCCCAGGACTTGTCCACGCTCCAATGGAAAATGGTGGATATTCTAAGAAACACACCACGTATACAGGTGTTCACGGGTGACGATGACCAGGCCATCATGGGTTTTCAGGGCGCTGACGTAGAAGCCTTTATGGCTGCTACCAAGGAGAAAGAGGTACTAAATCAGTCGTACCGGGTTCCACGAGATCCGTGGCTGCAGGCATGCAACATTGCTTCACGCATAATCGGACGGGAGCATAAAGACTGGATGCCCACGGCGGAAAAGGGTTTTGTTCAGGGCCATCAGAACATCTGGGATATCCCTCTGCACGAGGGTAACTGGTGCATCATGGCAAGAACCAACCGGATCGCCAGCACCTATGCAAATGCGCTAAGAGACGAGGGATGGATTTATAGCCGCTTTGGACATCCCAGCATTCCCACGAGAATGTACGAGGCCATCGTTGATTGGGAGAGACTGTGCAAAGGGAGTGAACTTTTTATTCCAGAGCTTAGAAACATTTACTCGTTTATGGAGAGTGAGACGGAAGTCGCTCATGGCTTCGGGCCTAAGTCCCAGAAAATGCGACAGTTCGACGAAGAAGTACCTATCAATATGGAAACGGCCAAAAAATCACTGGGCCTTTTGGTTAATGAAAATATGCGTTGGCACGAGGCCCTTGGGAAGATTGACGACGACAATCGAAATTATATTTTGAACGCCTTGAAGCGTGGGGAAAACGTGAAGAATCCACGCATAACGGTTTCCACCATCCACTCCATGAAGGGTGGTGAGTGCGATAACGTCGTGGTCGTTCCGGATCTATCAAGAGCTGCGTATCGTGAATATCAGCAAAATCCCAATACGGAACATCGCGTGTATTACGTGGCTACGACTCGAGCCAAAAAATCTTTGCACATCATGGAACCCTCTACTCCTGAACATTATTTATTATGACTTCACAAGACGACCTGTTTGACGAGTCCACATGGACTCCGCCAGAAGAACTTCCTGATTTGTCGGCAGAGAAAATCATGGCCATTGACGTGGAAACTCGAGATCCCTACCTGACCTCACGGGGGCCGGGATGGGCCACGGGCAGTGGGCAGTTGATCGGGATCGCCGTAGCGGTAGCCGACTGGAGTGCATACCTGCCAATTGCCCATGAAGGACGCGGAAACATGGGCAAAAGTACCGTGGTACGGTGGCTGAAGGACCAGTTGAAGGACGGCATTACTACCGTGTACCACAATGCCCAGTACGATCTCGGATGGCTGCTGACGGAAGGCATTGAGATCAGGGGTCCCATTTTGGATACCATGATTGCGGCGCCGTTGCTGGACGAGAACCGCATGAGCTACTCACTGAACGCGCTGGGTGCAGCTTACCTGGGAGAACGCAAGCAGGAGGCGGATCTGCGTCGTGCTGCCAGCCAGCATGGTGTGGATGCCAAGGCGGAGATGTGGAAGTTGCCGGCGGCTCGGGTAGCCCTGTACGCCGAGACGGATGCCAAGCTTACCCTTTCGTTATGGAACACGCTTCACAAAAAACTTATCAAGGACGACTGCGAAAAGATTTTAGAACTGGAGCTTTCGCTGCTGCCGCTGGTATTTGAGATGCGAAAACGAGGTGTGCGCGTAGACCTGGAGGGCGCCGAAAAGGTTAAAAAGACACTGGAGCGCAAAGAAAAGAAGCTTCTGAAAGAGGTTAAGGATGAAACGGGGGTGGACATTGAGCCGTGGAACGCGACCAGTCTGGCAACTGCTTTTGACAGTTTGAAGCTAAGCTATGAGCGCACTGGAAAGACTGAGGCGCCCAGCTTTACCAAGGCATTTCTCAAGGCGCACAAGCATCCTGTCGCCAAAAAGATTCTGGAGATACGGGAATACAACAAGGCCAACACGACCTTTGTGAACACTATTCTTGACCACCAGCATGAAGGACGGATCCATTGCGAGTTCAACCAGCTTCGTTCGGACGGTGCAGGGACAGTGACCGGGAGATTTTCGTCGAGCCATCCGAATCTGCAACAAATGCCGTCTCGTCACCCTGAAATCAAGGAAATGATTAGGGGTTTATTCCTTCCGGAAGAAGGCTGCGAATGGGCTAGTTTCGATTACAGCGCCCAAGAGCCACGGTGGCTTATGCACTATGCCTCACTGGCGCCCACTACTCGAGACAACGAAAAAGTGATTGAGATCGTCGAGCAATACCAGAACGACGATTTGGATTTCCACCAGATGGTTGCCGATCTTGCAGACGTGGAACGCTCTCTCGCCAAGACCATCAACCTGGGCATTATGTATGGAATGGGTTTGGGCAAGCTCAGCAATGTTCTGGGGGTCTCTTTTGAGGAAGCGCGGGAGATCCGGGACGAATATGACGAAAAAGTGCCTTTTATCCGCGCTCTGGCGGGTGCCGTCACGCGGGTAGCCTCCGAAAGAAAGGAGTTACGCACGCTAGGAGGCCGTAAATGCCGCTTTCCCATGCGGGAACAGCGTGTTTATGACTCCAGCAAGAATCCTGTTCATGTGGATACGCTTGAGCAAAACTGGCGTGCCATCATGGATATACCTCTGGAAGAACGCGAAACCAACTGGAGGGACCACGACCCTCGAAGATACCGCGTTGCATTCACATACAAATCATTGAACCGATTGGTACAGGCCAGTTCAAGCGACGAGACGAAGACGGCCATGAGGAAATGCATGGACCTTGGTCATTTGCCCATGGTCACGGTGCATGACGAGCTTTGCTTTTCGATTGAGAGCCGTGAGCAGGTGCCACAAATCAAGGAGGCCATGGAGAACTGTGTACCAGAGCGCCGCATTCCTTCTCGGGTCGATGTGGGGATTGGCAAGAACTGGGGAGATGCGAAATGATTGATGAGCATACAATCAGTGATACAGAAGCAAGACTGGCGCTGATAAATGAGTGGGAGGAACACAGAGCAAAAGCCATAGAGCACTTGAAGCGCAAAAACCAAAAGGCATACCGTTCTGCAAAAACAAAAGCAGCTAATAAAAAAATCAGGCAGGAAAAACAGGCAAGAAAACGGGCTGAAATAGAAAAAATCAGGCAAGAAAGACTTGATGAACTAATCAAGCTGTTTAAAGAAAGAGTTTTAACGAGTATACAAGAGGGATGTAAAGCGCCTGAACAACGTAAAAAAGCAGAAAAGTATGTTACACGACTGTTTTCTTCTGTCGGTAATATAAATTATGGCAGAAGTATTGAATCTGGCCTCAATCACGTTTTGGATACATCGGAAAACGGATCGATCAAATATAATATTCCTCCAAGCAAGTATAGCGGTTATGGTTTAAATGAACGAAAAAAAGACATTATTAACAGGCGTTGGTTGCTGAAACAAACTTATCGTGAGATAGGTGCTGCATGGAAAATTTCTGGCAATAGAGTTATACAGCTAGAGCGACAAGCACTTAATACAATATACCATCGTGTGGTTGTTAAAATAATTGGCGATGTTTGGGTAATGGATAACCAACCACCATGGTTAGAAAGGCTGAAAAAATTACGATAAAGGCTGAAAAATCTTTCCATCAAAACGAAGCGCCTTTTTGCGATTTCGGTTCTCCACGTAACTGCAATGTACCCAGCCTGAGTGGGGATCTACGCCGTCATAAAACTCCAGGATAAGCTGGTCGTAGTCCAGGTTGGCCATGATCCACCGCGCCAGATCCATGTTTGAGATACCTGGCACTTCAAAATCTGCCGCCTGACCCAGCGTGTGCTGAGACTTGTCAGACGAGCCTATCTCACGATTCAGAGCCAGACATCGAAAGCCGCTCGACGGTGTGAAAGGAATACCATAGTGGTCTCGAACAGGCTCCAGAATTTTGATGCACAAGGATGTTAGGCAGGCTAACTGGGCATCGTTACAGGTATTGTCGATCCCCTTGCGCTCTGCGGTATGGGACTTGGTTAGTTCTTTCAGGGTGAAGTGGTCAGACAGTTTCATTTGGTTCGACTCCCAGAGACATGTTGGCTGAAAAAGAGCGTCTTTCCCCAGAGCCGTAAAACGGATAAGCCGTGTGGAACAGGTATGAAGGAAAAATATACAGGCTTCCAATGGTAGGTTGGATGCATTTGTTGCCGGCACAGCACACCAGAGAAGTCCCGTAGACGAAATCAATATAGCCTTCGGTGGCTTTTTTCTTCGTGTTTTTGCTGTTGGTGTCTGAAACGGTGTCAGGCACCTTGAGAAACAGTACACAGGAATAACTGCCACTGGTATGCATATGCGTCGGGTTGTAGTCGTTTTCAAAGGACCGGATGAACCAGCTCTTATGGACAACCAGGCTTACGGGCTTCTCGGACTGATCTGCCTCGGTCTCCACTAGAAAATGCTCATAAAGGCCCTTGGTCAGTAGAAAAAGCATATTCCCAAAATCAGGTACTTGTTCAATGTCACATGACCATTCTTCCTGCACATGACCTACCAGGTCATTGGAAATATCAAGTTTGTCATGGTCGGAGCCAGCTACGATCTCATCGCACTGGTCATTGAGCGTATCAAGAATGGCTTTAGGAACGAGAGCCTTTAAAATGCGTGGACCAAATGGCTTTAGAATTTGGGCCTGGATTTCATTGGGCATTACAAAAGGTCAATGTCAGGCTGGTAAACCTGCAAGTTGATTCATTACTCGTTGCCTTTCGACATCAGCAGCGGTCATTTGGCCGGGGGCAACTGCAGCAAGCGGTTGGCCGGGAGTTAATTGAGGAACGACTTCTTGAACTTGTTGTTTGGCTTCTTCTAGGGCTGGGGCTATTTCTTCCATAATTGGAGCTACTTCTTCTTTTACCATTTCTACACCCGTTTCTGAACCACGACCTGCCATAGCTGCGACAACTAATCTAGCTTCTTGGTTAACTCTATCTACGAGTTCCATTAGAACTGGACTGTTTAGAACTGGATCTACGTCAACACCTTTCTCCAAAGCTTTTTCATATAGACGCTTTCCTCCAACACTTACAATTCCACTCGGAGTTTCAAATCTAGGAGCGAGCATTGATTTTAAAAACCATTTTTGACGTAAAACTCTACCCATGGCAAAAATAGCACTTGCTTCAGTCAAAAAAGAAAGGGGTGATGTTATTAATCTAAATAAAGCTGCGGCAGCAAAAGTAGCAGCCGCCAGACCACCTTTACCCGCCAATGGTTTTGAGGATATAGCTTCACCTACTTTAGTAAGAGTAAGTAGCCCATTAACTGTGTCTTGTCCTAATATTTCAGAAACTGATCCGTTTTTATTAAGTTCTCTAATGGCTTTTCGCATAGGTTTTGCCCATGCGCCACTTGCTACTAATTCACCATCAATGACTCCTTCTGGAAAAGCCGCATTAACTATCCTTGCCGCAACGGCATCCTTTAAACTCAGGGGTAAATCAAGCGTCTCATCTCCAAACTCACCAACTAATCTTCGATAATTTTTTGGATCTTTTAAGACAGCATCAACCAATTTATTTGGATCATCAATTTCTCCTTTTTTAATGGCTTTAAATAAGGCATCTTCACTTTGGGCCTTATTTAAATCCATAACTTTTTTAAGCCCAGAAATTAAACCGCCAAGGGTCTTGTCCTCACCTAAAACAGTGCCTCCTGGGATATCCGCTTCGGCTCTTGTTCTAATCGTAGCAGCTAGTTCTGCAGCTTCTTCAGATAAACCTGGGCGAACTGGTCTTCCAAATTCAATAGATTCTTGAATAGTTCTAACAACCTGATCAGAAAGTTCTTTGTTACTGGACCCCATCATGTACCAGTCTTTGGTAAGTGCTCTGAAAGCTGCTGCGTTTTTCTTACCAAATAAAACATTTTGAAGATCGGTGCCTAAAGCTTCAAATTTCTTTGCAAAAGATGCTCCATCAACAACGCCTTGAATTTTAGTTGCGCTTTGATCAAGCCATTCTTTTGCCAAAGAATCCCTGACAGAATCTCTGACAGCTTGAGGTGACGCTCTTGCCACAGCCAAATCTGCATAACCACGCATAGTTTGACCAAATTCTTTGGATATATGTGAGTAATAATTGTCTACAGGATCAACTCTAACAGTCACTGTCTCTGGCGGTTTTGTGTATCCCATGCCTCGAGCTTCTTGCATAGACAATGGTCGGCCTGTTGGAACATCAGGATCCCGATTTCTTGTAATATGTCTTTCTTGGGCTTCTGTTAAAGTTTTTCTTTCGGGAACATTTAATCGGTTATAGCTCCCTTTAACAGAAGGACGAACCAAGGCGCCTGTTTCAGGATCATGAGCAAGTAACCGTTCAACAAATTCAGGAAGTTTTGGGATTAAATCCTCAGATACATTGGCTTCTCTCAAAATAGTGTTAGCCTCTTTTAAATTACCATTAAAAGCGGCTCTTGAAGCATTTCTAAATACTTCAGGACCTGCTTGCATTAAACTGGAAGCACGTTCTTTTGCTTTTATTCCACTAGGAGTAGCCGCTTTAAGAAAGGAACGTAATGGTTGTGCATTTCCAGGTTGAACCAACGTCTCCATAACAGGTTTACTACCAACTATCACGCCAGCATCTATATTTTTATGCAGCATATCTATATTAGCTGATTTAAAACGCTGCATTCCTTTTGAATGAAAATTTTGAGCCTTCAAAAAGGCTCTTATTCCCTCATTAAAAAGTTGTTCTGATGGTTCGGAAAGACGCCCTATGGCACGTCCTTTTGCAGCTCTAAGATAAGCCAGTCCTTCAAATCTTTGAGTTATAGTATTGCTAATTGAATCAACAAGTGAACCAATATGTCTATCAGTTACTCCAGGCATAAGACCTGGATCTTTGCCTACTAAACGTATGGCACTTTTTAAAGAGGTAAGCTCAGTCAGAGAAAGTCTTTCGTTACTTCTTATATATTGAAATAACCCTGTACGAAAAGCATCGCCAACAACAGCAGTGGTGGCTTTATCAGAAGCGATATTATTTAAAGCACCCCTAATTAAATTAGTGCTAAAAGTGGCTGCATTATAGCCTTCATTGTCTACTACACCAGAAAGAAGATCCTCTGACTTTTTATAAAGATACTGAGAATCTTGTTCAAATAAACGAGCGGCTTGACTCAGTGACTGTGATGCATTTGCACTTAAACCGAGTTTAGGATCATACAAATCTGTAATGATTTTGAATTCATTATCAATAACTTCATCTAAATGCTTTTTAGCTAATTTTTCAGCTTGAGTTATATCTGCATTTTCCATGGCGGATTTAACTTGAGCTTGGATCGCAACAGCTTGTTCATCTAATACTTTCACTAAATCTGCTTCACTAAGACGACCTTCTTTAAAAGCATCCATTTTCTTTTGGATGAATTTCCTATTTGATTCAGCGGCGACTCTATTTTCAAAAATACCTTCGTAAATAGCCTGCAATCTACCAGCGAGTGCTTTTCCAGAAGCTTCTTTTAATGTAGGTCTGGCCCCTTCTTCTACAGCCTGTCTTAAACTTTTCTTAGCTTCTTCTCTAGCAAGAACAGTGGCTTCGCCTTCTGGCAAACCCTTTTCTATTAATTGAGCTATTCTTTGAGGATCTGGCTTTGGACCAGGACCTTTTAAAAGATATCTACCTGCTGCAAAAAGTCCTCTTCCAAGTCCTTCACCAACAGCATATAGACCACCAGTCAATGCAATATCTTTATAAACCTCATCATCTGTCTGGGTGTTCATTTTTTCAAATTTGGCTTCTATAAGTTCATCAAAGCCTTTACCTGTTGCACCGGCAGCACCCATTATCAACATTCCCGGTACAATCCCTACACCACTAAATACAAGACCTGCTCCTAGAGCAGCTCCAAGGGGAGCAGCTTCTCCTCCTAAAAATCCAGAAACATCGTACCAAGAAAGACCCGGTTCATTGACGTGTATTGTTCCTTCAAGAGGTAGGTTATATTCTTCCTTTTTTGCTTGGCCAATATTATCTAGATTAAGTAAATAATCTCCGTATCCTTTACGAATAAAACTGTTTTCTCCAAATTCTGCAGTAAGTCGTTTTTCTCTTTCCTCATCATTATCTGCTCGTCCATACTTAAATTGAAAAAAATGATCGTCTACTTCCCCTTCATTAGTAGCTGCAGCTCCTTCTGGTCCGTATTCAATATCTCCGTATTCACCAATGCTGACCTCAGAAGGAGTTCCTCTCATCAAATATTGTTGATAGGCTTTCTCTACCATGCTCTCAGTTTCAGGAACGGGAAGAGAAAGCCTTTCCTCTTGTTCTGGTGCAACAAACAAAGAAGGATCTTCCTCCTGCATACGAACAAGAGCACTTTCTATTTCCTTAGAACCTAAATCCTTAAAATCAATTATGGTTCCAGATGGAAGACTGATTTGAGTCATGTGAATAAACTACTTATATCTGTTTTCCTAACGAGTAATATTTTTCACTAAAGGTATTTTTTTCTGGATCCCAAATCTCACTAAAGGTTAATACTTGTTGAGCACCCGTAAGACCCTTCGTTCCTGCACCATAAATCGGAGTTTCTCTACCAAAATAGGCTTCCCTTTTTTGCTTAAATATAGCAGACATCGGTACAGAACCCTTGGTATATAAATCAGTCCATTCTTGTTCTATTGAATTAAGGCCAGTAGAAGTTCTTAATATTTGTGAGTTGATATGGTTTTCAAGCCCTTTCAATGCAACTCTAATGGCCCTCGGTGATGAAGTTATACCAGTAATTAGGTCCGCATAATGGCTCATTATTGCATCCACTCTTTTTCTATCAGCATCAGAAATAGTTCTGCCGCTTTCCCCTAAAATAACAGGAGCTAATTCTGCACTTAATTGGCCCATTAAAATCTTCCGTTCTTTTCTATCACCGGAGGCATTGAGCCAGTCACGTTTCCATTTGTCTGGATCCATCTCAGCTGCATTAAAACCACTGTTCAGCCAATCACCCATTTGACTAAGCATTCCAATCTGAGCATTTGAACCTTTTTTAAAGCTTAGCGTAATAATACGAGAGAGATTTGCTTTCATGGCTATTGAACCTCGATATTCACCCAAAAGCCTTTGATAATCTTCTCTTGCTTTTGATGTTTCTGTCGGAGGTCTTCTTAATTCCTTTAACGCATTAGCATTAAGGGTTGCAAGAGCCTTATCGTACTCAACGCCTATTTTAAGACCCTCCAGGATAAGATTTCTCTTAAAGGTGGATCTGTCATCTGTCAGTTTATTAAGACGATCTCTGTCTTCTTTATTTCTCTTTAGGGCAAAGTTAGCGGCACTTAATTTAATTTGCCTGTCATAAGCACGTTTTTCTTTATCGTCAGTAGTAAATTCATCGGCCATGGCTAAAAATCCATTCGCAATATTTTGTATTGCGTGGGGACTTTTACCTGCGGCTATAGCCATGCCCAATTTGGCAAATGTCATGCCCTTCTCAAACTGAGTTTTTCCTTCGTATTCTGGAAGTGCGTTTATAAATTGTTCTTTGGCAGACTCCATACGAGCAGCAAGTTCTTCTTCAGATGGCTCTTCTAATTCCTCTATTTCATCAAGTTCTTTTTTAATATTGTCAAAAAATACTTTACGTGAGTCCTCTAATCGCTCTCCAACGATCTTACTGTAATCATTTATTGTTGGTGGCGTCTCTCGGCGACCTTTTACATGATCGTATGCGGATCTTGCATCTTCATAAGATGAATTTTCATCTAAATATTTATTTCGGACCTCTTCAATACCTTCTACGGTTTCTATAATAGCTTCATCTTCTGGACCCATCGTGGCCCCAGCTATGCTTCTTTTTTTTGCACGTAAAAAAGCTTCCCCAGTTATATGAGTTGGATCGAGTTCATCTTGTTCTATTGTTATATCAGGATCTGTTTCTTCTGGAGGTCCTTCAAGTAAGCGTTGCTCTGTAAGTCTTGCCGTAACCATCTCAGGAGGTTCTGCAACGGTTAAATCGGTTTGTCGTTCTTGAAATTCTTTAATATTATCCGCTGTCGCTTCTTCTAGGGTTATAGTTTCTCCTGATGGTCTTTGTTCAAGACTTTCAGGTTCTTCTGCTGGTATTATTTCAGGTGAAGGAATTTCTCCCTGAAGTGTTTCAGACACAGTAAAAGGATCCATAAGACTTGTTTCTTGCGATTCTATGGCAGCAAAAGGATCACTCATCAATAACCCTTGGTCAGCTACTCCCATTAAAGGATCTAGAACAGGAATAGCAGCTACATCACTTTGTTCAAGTTCTTCAGCCGTTGGAATGGGAACGCCTGAGTAAGATATGGCTGCTGGCCCTTCACCCAGTTGTATTTGGCCACCATTCTGCATGCGGACCGTATTAGCAAGCTCGTTGGAAGAATTAAGGATACCTTGCGGATTTTCAGAGCCAAGCATGCCATTGTTACGAAACAACCGCCTTTCCAGAACTTCTTTAAGTCTGCTCATTTTTACAACCTATGGTGTTTGGGCGCCAAATAAGGCCCCAAAAGGATTGCCCAAAGCTCTACTGGCTCCCAGTCCCGCTATTCCAAAGCCCAGTGCTTGTGATATTGCACTGGGATTGGGAGCCGTCGCTACCCCCAGGGTGGAACTTGCTGAGCCAATGGAAGGTTTAAAGATATCCGCCATATAACCCAGACGCTGGAACGGCTCGTAAAGTTGTTGCATCTGGGTTTGACGCGCTGCGTCCATTTGTCGTTGTTCTTGAGTCTGCCCCAATGCACCTAACTGGGATTGAAGCTGTGTCTGCTGACCCAGCAGCCCTAACCCCTGGCCGGCTAAATTGGCCTGAAGGCCCCCAAACTGGCCAATGCCGGCGCCGGTACGAACCGCTTCCTGTCCTGCGGCCTGACCGATACCCGCTAACAACTGACCCACCCCCTGCTGTCTGCGCTGTTGACTCTCAAAAGCGGTCTGTGCTGCATTCTGGGCCTGGTTAAAATTACGGGACATGTCCTCAAAAATGCGACGGCTTTGCTGCTCGGTGACGTTTCTCTGCAATTCTGCGAGTTGCAAGGCCCCTCGCTCACCGCCCAATGCACCCAATCCGACCTGTTGCGCTCTTAATTGGTTCGAGGCCAGTTCTCCCTGGCGACCCATTTCGGCTACAGCTTCCTGTGTAACAAGCTGCTGATAAGGATCCATGTAGGGCTGAAGCGTTTCAGTGGTCGGTGTATAGAGACCCGCTGTCCCTCGCGCCTGTTCAGCAGCACTGCTAAACAAACCGGGGACACCTGCTGAACGGTCCTGCAGCGTTTGTAACCCTGTGCCAATTGTTTCAGCGCCTTGCGTAAGGTAGGGCATAAACTGCCCCACACCTTCTCCCGCAGTAATCGCTTGCTGTTGGAGGGGGTGAAACCCTGCCACAGGTATGTCAGGAATGCCTACGGGTGTTTCACCACGAGCAAAAGCCTGATCTAACAAGCGCCTCTGGAACTCTTCCAGATACGGCGCTTGTCTAAGGACCTGGATTTCTTGTTCTGTCGGCATACTAAATTCCCCTAACTTAAACCTTCAAATCTGGACATCAGGTCATACATTCTTGCAGCACCCATATCTCTATTACCGTTGCCGGCGCCTCGTACAGCATCGGCGGTCATGACAAATTCTCCATCAGAAAGTCTGGCAGGAATACTGTCCGAGGTTCCTGTTCCTGGACCCATGATTTCACCACCACCAGCCAGATACTGTGAGCCATAACCACCAACATAACGTCGTGCGGCATCCATAGAAATTCCCATACTACGTGCAAGACGACGTATGCCTTCTTCCCCTTGATAAGCATAAGCTGGTCTAATTCCAGCTTCTGCACGTAATCTGTCTCTTTGTTCTGGATCAGCAGTACCACTTTCCCGATAGGCCACGCGTTGTGGATCTGCCGCACGTTGCTGCGCGGCTACTTCTTCCGGAGTTAAGTCTTCGTCTTCATCACCCTTGGCTGCAAAATAAGCAAGGCCGGCTGGAATAGTGAAAGCCGCAAGATTACCCAAGGTTTGAGGACTTTTAAGACTTTCCATGAAAGTTGATGGGGATTCCCCAACTGTTCGTTGAACTATCTGGCCATCAATTATTACGTCCATCGTATCTTTAGGTAGAAGATCACCACTTTGTACTAGCTCAGCAAAGCGTTCGGGGGATACGGCCCCTCCAGAAGGAATTCCTGTTTGCGATGAAACATCAATTAGCCTATTTATTTCGGCGACTGCTTCTCTATATTTATCATTTGTTAGAGTGCCATAAGGAGTTCTAACTTGATCCGATCCAACCTGTTGACTGTTAGTCATCAGCTGCCTTTTGGTTTCCATTAATTGCTGTCTTTTTGAGAGTTCATCAGCAACACCGGGCGCCGGAGGTCGTTGTGCAAAGGCAATCGCTTGTTCCTTAATATCTTTTCCTGTTCGATAAGGACTAAAAGCCTGTTGATCGGGATAAAGTTCACGAAATCGCGCTGCAGATTCTTTCATAAGAGTTGGACCCAAAGCACCTTGTGCAATTGGGTTCTGAGGGCCAACCGTAAATAGGTTGCCAAGTGCTCTAAAAGGATCAGTAAATCCTTTTGCTACTCCACTGCCGAAGCCCGCTAATCGGTTGCCGAAGCCTGATTCTGCGCCGTAGGCGCTACTAATTCCTCGTCCAAGTGCTTGAGTTGCAAGTGTTCCTATTCCGAATGCTGCTGGGTCTTCACCTACAAGTGCTGCCGTTCCAGCAGCGAGAGCTGGTGCTCCCAATGGACCAAGAATTGATTGGCCTATTGCCGCTCCCAATATTGGTGCAAACTTTCTCAGCTTTTTCCAGAAAAACTCAGGTTGACCTGTAACAGGATTAAGGGAATTAAGGGTATTGCCCACTACATAACGGCCAGGGTTCTTAATTCCCATCATCTGCATCTGACGAAACAGATCGGCCTTCAATCTTGGATTGGCAAGTAGTATTTCAGCCGGGATCACGGTCTCGCCTTCAGCGGCATGTACCATGTACGTGTCGCCATAACGACCTAAACTCGCCAGGCCATGCGCCATCGCTTGGGGGCTATGATGATTGGTGGTTTGCATTAAAACACCCCTGTAATTCTAGTATATCAAGAAATCTCTATGTAACTGCCAACGACATGTAATCGATTGGCATTTGCAGCCGTTACTTTCAAAACCTCTGATTCCTGCACCACCAGAGGTTGAGTAAGTAATTCGACTGTTCCGTTGGCCACGGTCGCCTTGACGTTATACAGGACAAACACGGCAGCTGCCGAATCCGTAAGGGTGAGCGTAATCGTGGACGTACTACCACTGTCATCAGCAACCAAGATCGACCTGAACACGGCGGTTTTGGCCTCCGGGGCGGTATATAACGTCGTAACCGCCGTCGATGTCAGGTCTACTTTTGCGTTTTTGTAGAAGGTTGCCACTAATGCAATGTTTTACATAGGTCCAAAAGGCCATTGAAGGGTGTCTCTAAAAGCGTTTCCAAAGGTCCCTATCCCACCAGGCGGTATGTTGCCCTGACCCAGACCTGTAAATTGATTGGGAAAAGGTAAGGCGGAGGGTGCTGCCTGCTGTTGGGGCAACGGCATTGGAGCGCCCGGAGTTCCTATGGCGGGTTGTAGACCTGTTCCTAAAGGTGAGAGTCCCCCCGGAGTTCCTATGGCCGACAGACCTGGTATGCCGAGTCCTGTGGCGGGTTGTAAAGGTGAAGGTGAGGGTGGTAAACCCGGTGATATTCCTGGTGGTCCTGGTGGTAGGCCCTGTACGAATAATCCCGGTGGTAAACTCGGTACCTGTTTGGGTAAACCCAGTGGACGTGCGCCGAGTCCTAGTAAGTGGAGTCCAGGGTCAGAGGGTTGTAGTGACATGATCTGGTCGGCCATTCCCGGTGCATGACCACCCGATGGTATTCCCGGTGGTTCTTGTGGTATTCCCTGTCCGAATAAATCCGTTCGACGATGGGGAAGGATCCCAGTCCCGGTTGGTAAAGTAGTGGGGAGATCCGGTACTAATGGGTGGTTGGGCGGCATCCAAATAGTGGGGAAATCCGGTACTGGCGCTACTGGCGTTTCAAAAGCTCCTCTTCGCTTTGGCTGCCCAAGAGGAGTGGGGAAATCCGGTACTGGCGCCGGAACATCGTCTGCCGCTACTGGCGTTTCAAGTGTGGGGCCGGTCATTGCGGTGAAAGCTCCTCTTCGCTTTGGCTGCCCAAGAGGAGTGGGGAAATCCGGTACTGTCGTTGGCGGCATTGGGCCCGGTACTGTCGTTGGCGGCATTGGGCGGAGCGTACGTCCAGCGCCTGGTGGCACTAGCGGCATTAGGTGGGGCTTCGCCCCTCGGAT
>Ga0208449_1000655_pt1 | contig 22258 bp, 34 predicted proteins | sample MalvireepMed_s17_FD_184247 | JGI IMG/M metagenome (GOLD analysis project Ga0208449, IMG submission 184247) | Marine viral communities from the Global Malaspina Expedition - Malaspina viral metaG DeepMed_s17 (SPAdes) (version 2) | ecosystem: Environmental > Aquatic > Marine > Oceanic | place...
AAGTCCAAAAACACACCGACGTGACCGTGGGCGTCGGCCGTTGGCAAGACCTCATAAAATGTGAGGTTGTCTAGGTAGCTAAATAATCTCTACGTGTACACGTAAACGTTTACGTGTACACGTTCAATTGTCTTACCTATTAAGCGGGGCAAAACAATTTACCCGCTTAATAGATGAAATAATTCATCAAATAAAATAAATACCTGAGGAGGTGAACTAATGAAAACATGCGAATGCAAATGTCCCAGATGTGACGATAGATATGAAGAAAAGCACTGTGTTGGCGATGCTGAAGGAGGCTGTTGTTACTTCTTTGATCTACCACCACCTCAAGAAGATACGCCTAGCCTTCCCGAATGGGGTGAAAGCGGACACAATAACTACGAAATAACGCACTCATAGTGCGAAAGGAGGTAACTAGTATGCCTTATTGTGATGAGTGTATGACTGAAGCCTATGATGAAGTAGGAGAAAATCCAGAAGATCAAAAGCAATTCCTAGATGCTTGCTCCTACATGATGGCTGATCACCTATGTGATCGCATCGAAACAAATGGCGAAATTAAATGTGCTTGCGAGGCACATATCTAGAAAGCGAGGTGAACTAATGAGATATCAATTAGGAACTCCCACGGAAACATGTGAATGTAAATGTGAATGCGATGGAAGACTATCAACGGTCGTCACATTGTGGGATGCATGTTGGAAATGTGGAGTCGACTGGCTCGAAGGTTCCCGCAAACATGCACCGAAAGAGAAAAACTAGCAGACGCAGAAAAGAAATCCAAACGTTAACGTGTACACGTAAAGTTTACGTGTACACGTTAGGAGGTAAACATGGTAACAGCAACTAAAAGCATTTGTACTTTTCCAGATCATGACGCAATCACTACAGTAAAGCATGCCAAACAACACGCGCATTCCTTGAGTGACCCCTCAAAAATGCCCGGCTACTCCTACGGAACGCCGGCGGAGGCGTGCAACGTGGGTAGCAAACTAAGGACGGTTAAAGGTTCAGTTTGTGAAGGATGCTATGCATTCGAAGGATTTTACAAACTCTATGGTAAGACAATTAAACCGGCGCAATACCAACGGCTTGACCTAGCATTAAATGACCCGCATTGGGTCGACGCCATGACGTTTTTAATAAATAAATATTGCTATGGTTTAGAATTGCCGTTTAGATGGCATGATTCCGGTGATCTCCAATCAATAGAACATCTTGAGAAAATTGTTCAGGTATGCAGGAACACGCCGAACGTTATGCATTGGATACCAACGCGCGAATATAAAATAGTCAAGGACTGGCTAAAAATTAATGGCGCATTTCCTGACAATCTTGTTGTCAGAATCTCCGCGCATATGATAGACAAGCCCGCGCCGAATATAGGCGGGCTTCCTACATCAACAGTAGTAACAGACGGCGCACAGTCATGCCCGGCCTCAAAACAAGATAACAAATGTCTTGACTGCCGGATGTGTTGGACTCCGTCAGTTAAGAATGTGAGTTATGGCAAGCACTAATAATCTCTACGTGTACACGTAAACGTTTACGTGTACACGTTAGGAGGCTTAAACAATGGAATTTTACGACAAACAAAATAGAATCGACTCGGCTATCCATAGGCAACAAGCGCGCATTGACAAGCTAGTTGATGGCGGGGTTGACCTTAAAGGTAGACCAATTAAAGCATCACTTGAGCAGTTAGAAGCCACGCTTGCGTTGATAGGCAAAGATCATTTTGATTATCAGCAGGTAAAAAGCAAGGCGCACGCGTTAGGGAAAATAAATACTGATGAAGCGCTTACGGTTCATAACGCGCTTGGCGACTACCCTAACGCCGACAACGGCGGGTGGCAGTCGGGCGTCAACCTAGCTACAAAAGTTATTGTGACCCAAATGATAAAAGAGTTACTCTAGGAGGCAAAGGTAGACGGTGAGTGGGTTTAGTGGGGTTTACGTGTACACCTAAATCACATAGGACTTGACAAATGATCTACGTTGGTGTATACTATCTACGTTGAGCAAAATTTAGGGTGGTGACCAACACCAAGGAGATAAACATCATGCGTGAATACGGCAGCACAAAAGAAAGAGAGGCAAGCGTGGAATTTACTATTACAATTCATTGTAATAGTTGTGATAGCGAGAACCTGAGAATGCAAAATGTGGTCTGCAAGTGGGACATTGAAGCGCAAAAATGGAAGTTCACAGACAGTCCAGAAGGCTATATTTACCTTTGCCTTGACTGCGGTGACGAGGATGCTGACTGCATAGAAAGAGAGGTGGTGAAGTGATGGAAGGAATAGCTTACAAGCTGAAAACAGAAGACATAGAGGTTTACTATGATGACCAATATGGAGAGGGAAAGTGGGAAGCACTAGACTGTGACTCCAAAGACACCATAACTAAAACGGTCGGTGTTGCGCTTAGCTTCATGGCGCCAGATATAATTCGAGATACGCTAATGTTGGTAGAAAGCGAGGCAGAAAGCGAACACTACGGATGCACTTGCGCAGGCTCCATAGTAGATGCCACAGGCTCTTGCATACATACTGTATAGTTTTTGGGGACAATCTAAAGTCTACGATAATGGAGGTGAAGTGATGGGAACATTCTGGTCTGGCCTTGCGGAGGGAATTCAGTTACGTAAAAAATATGGAGCAGTCTGTGGTTCTTGTCTTGGTGACCACGATATAGCAGATGACGTACTGGAAAAAAGATTAAACAGGGAACACGATGCAACTTGTTGGATGAGTTATGGAAAGGACTCCTCTGCACGACCGTTCTGCGACAAACATCGAGACTATTGGATGCAACGTGGATGGGGGGTGAAGTGATGGAAAACTTTGAAGCTTACGCATCAAATCCAAATTTAAAATACAAGCGCACAGCCAAGTGGGTGAGGAATAAAGCAGAGGAAAGGATCGCCCAGTCCAAGTGCATAGAGTGCGGAGAACCACTACATAAGTGGGACGTTGAGGGCGAAGAGATCGCATGTACAGATTGTCGGGATAATAAATTTAGCGGGGATAGGCGACAATGAATAAGGTAATCATATCACATAGCGGTGAGATTCATGGTCAAGGTAGCGACCCATTCAGGTGGGTAAGTTACTTGACAAAAGAGGAACGTAACGCCGTCAAAGATGGGGAACTTGTGGTTGTCCTAGGCGGTAGCACTCACTCAGGCTACCCGCCGTATCGAAAGGTTGTCTACGAAGACCGGCGGTATATGCACAGAGTTCCAAGCGAGTACGAGCAAGAAAAAATTAATAAAGTTTTATAGACAGCGCCCCCCTACACGATAGAGAGACTCTTATAGAGAGTCTCTCTCATCGTGGAGGAAGGGCTTGACAAGAATGGTACAATAGTATCAGGAGGTTTTAAGCATGGGGATTGACAACAACATAGCATCTATTCCAACGACCACAAGGGAAACCAGAACAAGAATTGAGCAAACAAAGTGTCCCGACTGCTTGGCCGTTGGTCTAGGTGTTTTCCTTTCCCCGCTGTACACAGGAAAGGCGGGCAAGGTTTTGATTGCCGGTAAGTGCTACAGATGCAGACGTCAGTTTACCGAAACAGACCTATTCCCAACGAACAGTTAACGTGTACACGTAAACAATTCGATGCGCTCACGCCGGTGGGACGGCGTAGGCTTTAATACTGCGAGGGCGTTTCATGTTTAGCGTCCTAGCAGACGGCAAGAACAACAAATAAATAACTTCTCAGTAGTAAGCGAGAGATCACAACCGTTCAAAGCCGTCCGCTACACAATCTCCAAGCCTATAAGGGTAATCGCAGTAACTCTGGTATAGGTTCGACTCCTAGGCGCATCACCTAAAATAGGGAGGATTTAGATGAAGCATTCGCAGGAATTACTTAGCGACTATCAGGATATCAAAGAGGGGAAGAAGGCGGAGGGGGAACCGCAACTTGAAACGCGGGTCATCCTAGCAGAGATGGTACTAGCCATCAAGGGTCTCAGCTACACGCTACAAAACATACAAGACCAACTATCCAGATACCAAACAGGGAGGCACTAATGCCAAGAATTACAGGCCAGATAATCAAGGGATCAAACGGAGAGTCAATAACAAACGCCTCCGTTCCCGCAAGTTACAGTTGGGTGGTAAAGTTCAGGTTCAAACCCGAAGGCGGGCAACCGATTGAACTGAGTTGCAAGAAGGAAAAGTATAGAGCGGACGAAAACGCAGAGGAACTCCAAAACTTAATAACACTTGTCGAGAAAGAAAACAAACTCGATGCCGTTTCTACTCTTAGTATTGAGTATCAAGAAGTTAAAAAGGACTCAGGCTATACTGATAACTGGGTCAAAAGGGCAACGGTGGTTTCATCTCCCGCTCACGCTACAGTCGAGGCGCCCGCCGATCTGGCTCCACCGTCTGGGGAACTGAACTACGATCAGCGTATACAGCGTCAGGTTGGATTCAAGGGCGTTATCGAGATGCTCAGTTCTATCCCATCTTATAAGTGGGAAGAGGCGCTTACTGCTCTGATTAAAAACGCCCCCCTGATTAACCTTTCAACAGACCTCATGTACGAAATAATCATAGCCCATTACTCAGCCCACCAAACAGAGGAGGAGTTGCCGGAAGAGCATAAGCAAGACGTAATTGAACAGTCCCGATTTTAATCTAAGTTTATAAGGAGACTAACATGGATATCGATGAACAGATTGCGGAGTTTGAGAAGAAAGACGAGATGCGCCGTGCGTCAATCAGGGCGGATCATCAGGCGCGAGTCAGGCACTCAATGACTGTCGCGCCTGAGTGTTCCACTAAGTACTGCAACCTCCATGACTACGCGCTTAACGTTGAAGGAGTGTGCCTGTACAGCGACAAGAAGTCGGCTGTTTTGGCGGAGCGCAGGACGAGCGAGACTAGAAACAGGGGACTCGACGAGGTGATGACTGACTACATGGTAAACCGCCCAGACTTTTACCACGTTGCCGAGGAAACAGTCCGAGATATCATGTCTAAGCAAAGCAGAAGGCACGCAAAGCCGTCGTCCCCTGCTCCAAAACCCGAGGCGTCCCCAGTTCCTGCGCCGGTAAGGAGCAAGACATGGATGTAAAGGTAACAGAGAAACTAACTAGGTCTGGCGGTAGCTATATCTACAGGGATTCAATGGGGGGCCAGACTGTTGAGGCTAGGCTTGATCTTCCCTATCGAATTGGCTCTATGGTTTTATCAGAAGTCAGCGTATTTATTAACAACGAACCCCTGTTTAGAGAAGAGATAGTTCTCAACACACGTCAGGGAAAGTATGACTTCCGCAAAAGCCTTGAAGACTGGAGGCCGGAAGAGCGATACCTAATCCCTTGGCTTACATTTACAGAAGACCTATGCGGTGACGTGTATGACGATTTCCGTAAGGGAGCCGATCCGGTACGACTGTCAGACGTAAGCGTAGAAGATAGTCCGGTCTACAAACTAGAACCCTACCTTATTGCCAACACAATCAATACTATATTCGCACCGGGAGGGTCAGCCAAATCCCTGACCTCTCTCTACTGGGCGCTACTTATTGATAGCGCCTCACAAGGCCCCGCCGGACACGTTCAGTCGGGTAGGGTTCTTATATTAGATTACGAAGATTCAGCCTCTGGATATCGCAAACGCCTAGACAAGCTCCGGTCTGGTCTCAACCTACCTGACTCTCACCAGTGCCTTATAGAGTACCGGTCGTGTCAGGAACCCCTGATCCGAGAGCGCAGGGAGATAAGGGCGCTCAGGGAATCCAGACAGTACGATACTATTATCATAGACTCGCTCGGCCTTGCCTGTGGGGGAGGCATTGAGGACTCAGAGCAGATCAATAACTTTATGTCCGCGCTCAGGTATATCATTGATGATGATGCTACGGTGCTATTAATTTCCCACACTAATAAAGCAGGACACATGTTCGGCTCCGCCTATATTGAGCATGGGAGTCGAGCGGTATTCCAACTGGATGCGGGCAAGCCTACGTCCTCATCTGAACTTGATATAACCCTGTTTAACACCAAGGCGAATAACGTACCTCGTATCGCCCCCAGTTCATACACCATAAACTTTGGTACTGATGCAATCTCCTATAGCCAGAAGGCTACATCGGAGACTTCCTCAGCATCAAAGATGACTATTGCTGACCTCACGTTAGACCTGCGGAAAAACAACCAGTCAATGACTGAGACAGAAGTTGTTCAGAGGGTGGCCTCAATCAAGGATAAGAAAGTAGAGGAGATTGAGGACGACGTAGAAAGGTACCTTAGACAGGTAAGTCAGGGCAATGACGCTACAGTCAAGCAGGAGCCTGCCCCGCAGAGCAGTGACCAGTGGATAAAGGTGGAAGGCTCTCTTTACAAAAATAAAGACACCGGTAGAATAGCCAAAAAATCTTTCGATCAGAAGATGAGGCCGGTCTATACTGAAACCGGATCGACACGGGGAGGATCGGGTGGCTGAGAGAGACTACAATACCACAGGTAGGCTTGTAGGCCTATCTGAACGCATGGTGGGTAAGCACGGCTATTACATTCCCAGACCTATCGAAACATTTTTTACAACGCTATGCTCACACGATCCACGTAAGTGTGCCACTGAGGGACAGTGTACACGTAAGTCAGACGCGCAACGACCGGGAGGCCGTGTATATTACAAGCAGATTTGGCTACGCCATGCGTACTGCCAGTCCTGCTACGCCCCGCAGTCATCACCGATCTCAGCTTACGAGCTACATACCGCTCAAAGCCGAGCCAAAGAAAAGCTACTCATTATTCCGTGCCAACTATGCGATAAGATTCTAGTGTGCTATCAACCTATCATGCCGTTTCTTGGTGAGTTTGAGGCCGACAAGAAACCCGGCAGGAGGAAAGGAGGCAGGAAGAAATTACCCAAAAGCTGACAAAAATCAAGATAGTTTACGATGGAGTTCCTCCGCAGAGTTTGCGTAAGAACAAGGGAAACGAGAGCCACTGGCGCTACAGGCAGAAAGACACCAAGCAGATGAGGGAGAACGGCTATATGCTCATCCTCGAAGCACTACGGGGCAATCGCCCGCACTTTAAAACCTTTAGAGCCAGCATAACCCAGTACTGGTGCGGAAAACCACTGGACGCAGAGGCACTGGCGTCCGGCACGGGGCCACTCATTGATGCCTTCATGGATGCAGATGTTATAGATGATGACTCGCCCAATGGGTACCTTGAAGACTATCAGTTATCGTGGGAAAGGGTTCCCAAGATGGCTGATAGGAAGATAGTCGTGATCGTTAGCGGGATAGATACTAGGAACAAGTTACAAATATAAGGGAGGATACTTATGAGATGCGAAAAAGCCGAAAAAACAATCAATGCAATATGGAAGGAATGGGATAAAATCCTTGACGTAAATCCTGAATATCAAAGGTTAGGAGGTATATGGGAAGAAGAGAAAAAGCAGAAATTAATTGATTCCATTATCAATGGGATGGACATACCGAAGCTATACGTACATCGGCTAAACAAGATCGATGAATTCGGCCATGAATTAGCAGTAGTTGATGGTAAGCAGAGGATCGAAGCTATCCGCGGGTTTATGGATGACGAGTTTCCACTGGCAAGCGACTTTAAGTACACCGGTAGTAACGGACACCGAGTGGAACCAAAGGCCGAACCAAGGGCTAAACAAAAATTCTCGGAGACTTCAGGTACGTATCAGGAGGTATTTAAAGAGCTACAGATTACCACGGTATACGTTTATACGGATGATGAGAAAGAAATATGGGAGCTTTTCCAAAGACTCAACAGTGGGGCGCCCTTAACCCCGGCAGAACTCAGAAATGCAATCCCCGGGCAAATGACTGAACTGATAAGGGAAATTGCTAAACACGGTTTCTTTGAAAAGCACATGCGCCTCAAAAATAAACGGTACGTTTACTACAGTATCGCTGCCAAGTTACTCAGGCTTGAAGAAGAGGAGCTTGCAATCGATAAAGACCTGTGTAGTGTTGGAGATAAGGAACTAGACAAGATGGTTCGAGATAACCAGCACATGGAAGCCCCTAAAAAACAGGCTCTACTAGACCGTGTTACCGAGAGTCTCGAGTACATGGAAAAGCTATACACTTTGGCAAGCTCTGCGCTTGGGTCATCAACCCACGGCAGATCATACCCTCAGATACATTACGTGTTTGTGAAAAGAATAAAGCGTGAATTCGGACAGACTCCTAATCTCGATAAACTATTGTCTTCTTTTCTGGGTTGGTTTGTAGCAGAAAGAAACGCCAACAAGCTCAGAGACGAGGCGGATAAAGACCCACGCTTGGAGAAGTTCAAGTCCTTGGCTGATAGCGGCACCAACTCGCTTAGAGCGATGGACGGACGATGCGAAATTATGCGCACCCTCTTTTCGGAGTGGAAGCCTGTGTGACCTAGACCTGCTTATAGAAGCCTTGAACTGATGCCGAGGATTGGAGTGTTTTGACTTGCATTGATGCCGAGAAATGGTATGACTTGACTTGACTTGTGATGTAATGATGCCGAGGAATGGGGTGCAGTGATTTGCATTGATGCCGAGATATGGCGTGAGCTGGGGTGCGCTGAGGTGATGCCGAGAAATGGGGTGGGGTGGCGTGTATTGATGCCGAGGAGTGCGATGGCGTGAATTGCGATGATGCCGAGGTGTGAAATGCAATGGATCGGGATGGAGTGAGGTGACTTGAATTGAAGCCGAGGATTGAAATCGTGTCGAAAAACTAGTGAAAGAAAGAGGGAGAAAGATATTATGTGGAAACTTTATACAGTTAGTTTACAGGTTAATGGGCCGTTTGCGGCAAGCATACCTCATACAGAAAAAGAAATTTCTGCTATGCTCGAACACCGTATGCCAAACAAAAAGCCAGATGGGGCTGCATGGAACGCTGAAACCATGGGCGATGTAGCATCATCCATTGCCGAAAAACGAAACAAAGACCAAGAGGAACCAGAAGATGGATGGCTACCGGGATGGGCAGGATTCCTAAGAGATGACGGTGGCATCTATTATGAAGGCAGGTGCGTCCGTGGTCACATGAAAGACTGCGCACTAGCCATCAAAGAAATGGATGGAATCAAAGGCACAAAGAACTTCCGTTCAAAGTTTGTGCAACGAGTCTATATAGACCGCACACCCTTTGATAAGATTCTGCTTTACGATAATAACGGTGAACGAATCACCGAACCACACGGAATGCAGGAACGATTCATCCAAGTAATGACCGCCAGAGGACCACGCAGTTCTATTAAATATGTGGACTACGTGGACAATCCAAGATTTTCCTTTGGACTAAAGGTACTGGAAGATGGAATCATTGAACTCAAACACCTTGAGGCCATACTGGAATATGGCGGCACTCATGGCCTTGGACAAGAACGATCTCAGGGTTGGGGACAGTATGACATCTTAAATATTGAGGAACTATGAGCAACTTAGACCTGCTTATAGAAACCTTGGAGGAAGAGAACCCTGAAGCAATTGTCTATGATGGCGCAGATGAGGCTATTATGGGACTGGTTTATCATGACGATAAACCACCTATAATAGCCTATTCATACAGCAAATGGATAAAGATGCTCATGGACAGGGACGGCATGCCAGAAGATGAGGCAGTGGAGTACTTTGATTATAATGTGGATGGATTAATCTTAGGAGACAATCAACCCATAATCATACGAGACCATATGCTTTAGCCCTGTTAGGCACACAGCTAAGGCTTACGAGGATTGACGTACAGCCCTTTCGATGTGCTTACTAATACCATCGTATTAGTTGCACCATCGGAGGGGCTAGTTTTTTAGGGGGATTTTAATTCCGTACTCTTCAATCTCTGTTGGTGGGGCTTTCCCCGCAGCAATCAATCGTTTGCGGTTGGCTAGATGCTCTGCCTTGATCTCTTCTTTTGATTGGCCGTGGTAAGGAACTGCAAAATGGTCCATGCACATTTTCTCATTGATGCTAACGCTGCTCTCGTCGTTGTACAGTGATCCCAAAATTCTTCCAAACTTTCCTTTGTCGTGGGATTTGAGTCTAACCCTAGAACCTACAGGAGCCTGCTCTTCAAGATACTTCTTTGCTAACTTGCCGAACACCTTCTCAACTTTGTCTCGTGTCCTGGACTCCTCAGTATCAATGCCGTAAAGCCTGATGCGTTTCTTATAGAGTATAACGTCAAAGCCCAGCAGGAGATTCGCTATGACAGTATCTCCGTCTACAACCCTCGTTATTTCTATTTCGTATTCGTACATTATGCTGGCACGTAAGATGAAGTTTTAGATCCGCACACCTTGCAGATAGCAGACCTTCGTCTATGAGACTTACTTCCGCTCTTTAGTGGCATGTACTGGATGTCGGTTAGCTGTTGGTTAGACCTACAGCCAACGCAATATCCTTCTACACTCTTCTGAAATACTGATAGTAACTTACTAAATATACCCATTGATTTCTCCCTCTAGACTAGCCGTCTCCCTCTAGGACTTTGAAGCTAACACCGCCAAGGAAGCCGAACAGGCCCCCAACTATTGCAGTGATTACTTCAACTGCAGCCATCTTCCACCCGATCCATAAAGCAAACAGGCTGAAGATTGTTGCCATTAAAATCGCCAATGCGATCTGCGGTCGTATCTTTGTAAAAAGCATATGTGCCTCCCTAAACTTATACTTGTTATTGAAGTGCTGGTTCGGTTACGTTAATTTCGATGTTGTCTGATATGTCCATGTTGGCGGCTGTTACCGAACTCTCGACTGTAAATTCCTTAGTTGCTAAATTTGAGTCATGTCCAATAGTGTTCTGGATGATGCTTAATTTTCCAACCTTCAACCGGGAAATTAAACAGGATCCGGAACGCGTCCATAAATTTTTTATCACTAGCTTGTTCACCTGCCCATCAATTGCACTGGTGGCAGAATCAACAACCACCCTATCGTAGAGGCCTCCAGATACGGATAAATCATTAGCCATAAACATTCCACCACCTATTGCCCTCATGGGATGCGAGGCTGCACCACCTGCCACAGGTGAAATTGACTGGCCATCACTGGAATTTCCAATAATTTCCAGCGTATGTGCGGAAATGTCAGAGAGCGTAAGTGTCTTGCACCTGTTGTTCTCAAAAATGACTTCCCCTGCTATAAGCCATGTGGCTGTAAAGTTTTCGGCAGTTGGATTTCCCCCGATATATATCACGCTTGTCTCGCCAGATGGCAGCGTTGATCCTGTAAAAGAGTTAATTGATGAATCGGTGATCGAAATTTCCTGAACGGGGGTCGCATTGAGTGACACTTTCAGCGTGTTATAAGACTCACTCCACTCTACTGGATTTGGGAGCGGAGCATGATACACTCCAGCATCCCGATTTGAAAATGACTTCTCTGCAAGTATGGTTTCATTGACAACAACACCACCACCAACGGCAGAGCCAGCTACGAGAAAAGACACCGCCATTTGCGGAGACAGGCCCATCATTCTTAGGAAGGAATAAGGCATCTTGAGTATCGTGAACGTTGTTCGCCACTTAGCAGATTCTTCTTGAAGATAATTAACGGTCTTGAGTAACTTGTCTCTGTAGTAAATCACCTTTCGGTAGGCTGCTACTGGGGATCTATAGATGGCTATCCCGCACCGCTTAAAGAATCGGCCTACTGCCTTCATGCCACGCCACGTCGTCCTGAACGGCCACGTAAGTATAGAGATGATTGACCTAATAGCCTTCCTGAAGAACGCTTTTATTCTACTCATTACGTAGCCTCCATTGCAGCGCTAGGTATAGGGTTAGTACAATCCCGGTTGTGATAGCTGCCGTTTTTATAGCAGTACCCATAGACTTAGCTTGCTTGGCCCTGCTTAGTGCCTTAATAAATTTCTTTCCCGCATCTGCCTGTTCATTCATTTAATCACCAAGATTAAAAACAATAGTAGCATGGTTGCGATACTAGTCGCAATTTGCCACCTCATCATCAGCATCTGTCTCGCCTCAATTCTCTTTAGTACTGGAACCACGAACATCGACACGTTTGTCGATACTCGCTCTATGTCTTTATTCATTGGTCAGATAGTTAGACTGCTGCCCACGAGCTGCCGTCATAGGTGTATCCACCGCCTACCCAAAAAGACCCTGACTCACCTTCCTTGGCGGTTCTTGCTTTTACAGATGTACCTCTTAGAACCCTGCTGTCATCCCCGCCTCCAGTCGTTACGTCTGTATAGAGCCTGAGTGCGCTGGTAGCAACATCTCCGATTACAAACGGACCAGGCGGTCCATTTACTCTTGTATGTGTACCTGTCATATCCACCGTAGTGGAGTCAGGTATCAGGTACAGTGACACGTTATCTGCCCTATGAACTAAGGTTTGCATATCGGTATCCCCCTATCTATTATCCACCGTACCAGTCGTTGAGAACGATTAGCTTGGTAGCTGCCGTGGCTATCCCTGCCCTGTATAGGAACTGGGATGCCCAAGGCTTTGTTGTTGTCAGCTTTCCATCGTCTGAAATATAGTAGTGCTGGCCTACGGTCAGACTTGATTGATTCTCGTTTATCCCGCCTTTAACAGTAATGGTTGCAGATGCACCGTCCGATACTGCCGAGGTATTAAACCCTATGAACTTATCCATAGTAGATTGTGCATACGCCAGGGCGTTGGTAGAACCGTGGAACGTGGTAATAGCAGGCTTCATTGTAGTAGCCTCTCCACCTGTAGAAATACCATCTACTGTAGTTATGAAGTGCATAACATTGTTAGTAGTATCGTAGGCAAGATTGCGGTACTGAGCAGAACCTGATGACCAAGGAGCAATACTGAGCCACATAGCGCCAGATGCAGAGAAGCGAGTTCCAACATTAGTCGTTCTATCTCCAGTTCCAGATAGCGTGAGTGGGTATGCCCCGTACACGTAAGAATTATCACCCATGCGTCCATCATCGCCTCGTGTAAGGTCTGGCAAATTCTTTGAAAATTCGGGGACTAGCAGAACGTGAACGTCTCTATCTGGGTCATACTCTATAGCTGCTCCGTCTTCTAGGGGAACAACGTCCTGTGTGCCGTCATCTCCCTGCGGTTTATCTGTCACTACGACTGCGGTTCCTGCCGTACACGTAGTCCCTGATACGGATACAGCAACTGCCCTCATTACGTCATCACCGTCCCCGTCAGCCCATCCTCCAACAATTACAAAGTTATCGTTGGAGCTATCAAACGACACGGAGTTGGATACCCTGTGTCCATCGGCAATGTGTACTAGCTGGTTTGCACCAAATGGCTCTATGATAGTCCCGAAGGTGTAGTTAGTTCCGTCATGTGTAAATGCAACGCACTTAGTGTAGTTACTATCGCCTCCATCCATAAATGCTAAAAGCCCCTTACCGTTATCATAATCCCACTTAACACAATTTCCAAAGCTGGCGTTGTTGCCGTTGTATTTTTCTGCCGTTGTGTTTGCCATCGTATTGGTGCTACCGCCAGTAACAGTTCCAATCACGGCCTTTCCATAATCTGAGTCTGCATCATCTTCATAAAATATAATTATCTTGTTAGCGTTGCTATCAAAATCTGCTGTGATGTTCTTGGTAGCACCAGCCTCAAATGTCTGCGCTGTCCCTGGTGCGTACTCACCACCGCCATCACTAACTACAACAGTGTTACCCGTTGCCGATATCTGGTATACAAGACTCGTGCCAGCATCGTCAGATGAGTTAGGATAAAGTATTACGAGCCTGTCTACGTTCTCGTCCCATACGGCCTGTACAGAGAGGCTAATATTACCTGAGTGGAATATTACTGGAGTACCCCACGTGATAGCTTTTGTCGTGGTTGAGTATTCGCCTATCGTTACATATCCATAGCTACTAAGGCTACCCCAGAATCCAACGAAAGCTACCTTGCCAGTACTTCCGCACCAAACAAGATCACCCTGCATAGACCCGTTGGCATCGTAGAAGTCTGCTACTGGCATATCATCTGTCTTATACTGAGGACCCATACCTGTAATAGAGGTTACCTTGCCCGCTGCGGTCAGCCCAACTGCCTCACCAGCAGCTATCGAACCGTCTGCTGTGAATGAAGCTGTTCCCCCGCCACCGCCCCCTGCAGCATCTGCCCAAGCTAGGTCAGTTCCATCATGTGTCAACACCTGGTCTGCACTGCCAACTGCTAGTGCAGCAGGGTCCCCGCTTGCGTCTCCGTATATAAGTTTGCCACGAGCAAGCCCTGCCATCTTTGCTAAGGTAATCTGGTTGTCTGCTATATGTGCAGTGTCTATAGAGCCTGCGGCATAATGCTCGCTGTCTATTGCGTCGTCAGCTATATGAGCGTTATCTATAGACCCGTCAGCATAGTGTTCACTATCTATGGCATCGTCTGCGATATGGGCATTATCTATCGAACCATCTGTGTAATGCTCAGAATCAATAGCATTGTCTGCTATCTTTGCTCCAGTAATAGCATCTGCTGCTATATAACTAGAAGCTATAGCTGTTCCTTGCCATACACCAGCGGAAATCGTACCCAATGTAGTTACAAGGCTGCCTGTTACTACGTTGGTTCCACCAATGGTAATGGCATCAGCTTCAAGTGTTCCGTTTATATAGGCATCTTTGAACTGGTAGCTAGATGATCCAAGGTCAATGTCATTATCCGTGGTTGGACGAATTTCTCCGTCAATAATACTTAACTGTGCCGTACCAGCGATCTTAAATATAGACCCTGCTGCATCGGCAGCATCAATAACAATCTCACCATCAGCATCAATGTTTACATCTGCGGCTGTGCCAGCAGCATCCACGGTAGTAATATTTAATATGCCGTGAGTAGCACCAGCAATAGTAACTGTATCGCTTGTACTCGGAGTCATCACTATTGAGTCATCAGTAATAACTGTACTCCCAATAGTGAAATCAGTAGTTGCATCTATTGTTGTGCCTGTAATAGCAGCAGCACTATTCGCTCCTAGGATTCCATCAATAGCTCCTAAGAATCCAGTAGCTGTAATCTTCCCTGTACTTGGATTGTAAGTTAGAGTACCGTCTGATTCTAACCCTAAGTTACCCCCATCTACATCACCGCCTGCGGTAAATACAATGGCGTTATCTTCATCGGTACTTTCATTGTCCGTTATGGTTACTGTAGTAGCAACAGCAGCAGTTCCAGATGTGTCTTGGTTGAGAGTATCTACAGCTATTACAGAGTTAGTAGCCGTCAGTCCACTACCTGCAAACAAAGTAGCCAGGTCATGGACTGCTTCCTTATTCATGTTGCCACTAGCACCACCATCCAAGAATAGAATGTAGTCACCATTGGCTATGGCATCTTCAGTAGCAAGAGTTGGTGCAAGCTCGACAAAGTTATCAAGCCCAATCTTCTTTACCGTACCGCCATCGGAATATAGAAGCTCGTCAGCAGCAGCCAAACCAGAAGTTATCTCTGTCTGGCTGGATATTACTGTATTGTCTAAGGTAAAAGATCCGTCATTTGCAAGGTCTATTACCCCACTTGGGACAACAGGATTGTAATTAGTACCATCAGCTACCAGTATTGCAGTAGATGTATTGGTTCCCATAGTTAGGTCATCACCTGATATGGTTAAATCTCCTGCAATGGTTACATTAGCACCTGAGAACGTCAGGGCAGTAGTAGTACCTGACTTGATAATCAGGTTGCCACTCGTGTTGGTAGCAGAACCAAAGGTAGTGCCACCGTCCTTAAAGAATATATCGCCACCCTCTGCATCAAGAACTATGTCAGCCCCTGAATCCAGGGTTAGCGGATTACCCGCTATAGTTGCACCTGTTGTACCGTCATGAGTAATCGTGAAGTCGTTCCCTGCACCCATGTTGAATACAGAGCTGTCGCTGGTAAGGCTAAGATCATCCCCTACGGTAGCATCACCTACTATCGCAACGCTGGAGCTGGCCGTAGTGGCATGAGGGGTAATAGTCATATGGGTGACATAGGACCCTGCTGACGCTATATCGTTGCCAAATGTCAGAACTCCACCGTCAGCTACATTTATCTTCCATTCGTCACCAGCGTCATCGCCTTGGTCTGCCATAAGATACAGCACACCAGCTTCACCCTCACCACCCTTAATGGTAAATGAGTCGATTTCATAACTGATCTCTGCCGCTCCACCAGTAGTGGAGTTGATAGTAAATACGTCTGTTATTGTTCCAGCTACAGACACCCCAAATCGGAACTGTCCATCCTCTGAGCCATTGGATACGTCAGTAGCCTCGGCAGTCATTCGTGCAAATTCGTGTAGGTTTCCACCGTCATCAGCCAGTTCAAATGAGACATATATCTCATCACCATCTGCTCTGGTAGAATTAGCACTCCTAAAGATGGCTACTTGGTTAGATGCACTATTGGTAACATTACTAAACGTAGCGGCAGGAGTGGTGGCAGATGCGTTATTTCTAACGTCTAGTTCCTGAACAGAAATCTCATCGTCCCACCGTATATATCTAACTGAAGTACCGCTAGTAATCTTTACATCATATCTATCCTGATCCGCTTCCGCAAAGGTCCACTTGCCGTCACTGTTAGTAGTAGTAGACGCTTCAACAGTAGTTGTTCCAGTCTCAAGTAGCTGTACCGTTGCTCCGCTTACTGCATCTCCATCATCTTGAAACAGGTGGCCTGTGAAATTTATATAAGTTTGTGGCATAATATCTACTCCCGACTATGGTCACGGTACTGGAGAGCCTCCCCAATCAGCCAGTCCGGGTCTTGTTGTAGTCTATCGTTGTCCAACTTTACCAGTGTTACTCCTTGCCCTGCAAGCTGTGCCTTTGCCATAATGTCCGTCCCCCTGGTCTCAATTCCGCTATGATGGGCATAGAAACTTTCCTCTACCTGCATAGCTAGATTAGGTGGATCAGTAAACATAAACTCTACCTCTGATCCCATGCTAAGTCTTCTTCCGTCTGTACGAGGTTGATAACTAAAGTCTCTACCTGGCTCTTTACCTAAACCCACAAGCGTTTGAAATGCCAGATAAGATGCCTCGCTACCCTTCCATGTATTTGGTGTGGTCATGGTTCCACCAAACTTATCGTAGTAAGTCCTCTCTCGTCATAGCCTGAATACTCTATGCCTGTTGCTGAAGTGACATCGACATAGTAGTTCCTGGTTCCTCCTGCATCATCCCGGAAGGTGAACTCTGAAAGTGTATTGCTCTCAATAGCAGATACCAATGCACTACGCAGCCCTCTGGGATCTTTGCCGTTATAGGGTTTGTTTAGATCAACCTGAACCTGATGACCCCACTTGGCTTCTATCTTCTTTCTCCATTCCAGAGTAATAGAAATTACGTCAGGGGTCTTTTTCTTATAGTTAAGAGTTGAGGTGTTAGTTGTCCTTGCAAGTGATAGCTTAAACTTAATAGCACGGAACGTAGTTCCTACATTAGATGCAGGAGTAGGGAATGTGAACGTAGTAATACCATCTGAAATGATAGTGCTTGATCCAGTAGAATACTCTAAGGTGGTGTAGCTTTCCGAATAGTCAGTAGCGTACTGCACAATTACTGTTTCAGTAGAGCTGGTATCCTGGCACTCCACTTTCAGCTTGAGTGCCAGCTTATCCACCTCTGACTGCCCTGCGTTAAACCACGGAGTCTCATGTACTCCTGATGCTGCATACTCAAAATCACTTACCCTTGAAGGATTAATAATATCTACTGGTAGCTTCATATAATAAACATAATCGTTAAATCCAAACCACAGCCTATAGTTCTCGTTAACATCGCTATAGGCATTTGATACGTGCATCGTATCTATCTTTCTTCCTGCCGTGTCAGCAACCCACTTTGCCTGCCATCCTCTTTCATCGTAGCCGAGTATAGAAGAGTATCCTGTGTCTCCGTCTATAACAGGAGAGCCGTGACCTGCTATTGAAGAACCTACCCACTGATAAGGGACGCTATCAGAGCTTGTGACAGTGGGCGAGGTAGTAGCATCAACTCCAACCAGGAACTCATTATGCGTACCTTCTGTCATCGTAATGGTTCCCCTGTTGGATTCTGGAAGTCCGTCATCCCTGTCTGGTCCTGCGATTGTAAGTATGGCGTTGTTCTGTCCATTAATATATCTATACATACCAAGACCGCTAGGGAAATATATACTGTCACGCCATCTCTGGGTTCCTTTGCCACCATGTGGGTGGAAGGGAAACTCCACTTCAGTTTTGACAAACTTAGCGTTAGTAGAATCATGCGCCCAAAGACCCTGCTTTGTTCCTACGTATAGTATAGGCTCACCGCCTGCATCACGGGCTACAAATAAAGAAGTAGCATACCCATCAGGCAGAGGTAGCACGGCATCATTAACCTCTGTCCCTATTGTTGATGAGTACCATAGCTGGCCGCCATGCGATAAGCCCCATAGCTTGTTATCCCAGGATGCCAGATATTTAGTATCTGTTGTGTCGCTTGTCCATGCGGCATTATTAGTTCCATCATATCTGGGAACCGTAGCATAGCTATAACCAGAGCCATTAGCATCATAATGGGCAAACACCAGGTATGTTGTTCCCCCACTGTTTGTAAAGTTCAGGCTGTCAGTTACCTGATCTGGTATGCCTTGCGTATCACTACCGTTTTGTCCTATATAGTTATCTTCTGTGCGGCCATCCCACCAGTAGTTCTCGGTGTTGTTGTACACATATAGCCTTGGAGACTGTCCGGCAGAGCCATTCCACACAGCATATATCTCGTCATTGAATTCGTTAATGGCTGCAATACCCACTCCGTCTCCAGATGTAGCAAGGCCGTGGCCTATGGTGTCTGTCTGGTTTGCGAGGTTGCCTAGCACAAGGTGATTTTTATATCTAAGCTGGCAGTCAGACCACCATGCCCTGTTGATATCTGAACCCTCTTCCATCCTGTCTACACCAATGCCACCACGCCAATCGCTCCAGGCTATGATGGATGAACGTAACTGAGAATCTTTAGTGGTATCACCAATAACAACCTTGGATGGATATATGGATGCAAGTACAGACTGGACTGGACGGGCAATAGGGAAGTAAGTACCACCCAGATAAATCTCATTATCCTTGACTACCTTGTTCGCCATTATTCCACCAGCCGTACATTAGTTAACATAGGCAGGGATTTTCTGGATCTATTCGACATGCTGAACCAGAAGCCTGCCTGGTTCCTTCTTTGGTCTGGGTCTACACTAGGCCCGCCGGATGCAGCGGCAAAGGCTCTGGCCGTTGCTGCTGCTATAAGGTACTGTTCATTAACCTCTGAGGTATCAGAGTCCGAACTAAGGAGTGCTGGTTTATCGCCGCCTACAATCTTTAGGAGATTGTAGCGGGCGACACCATGCACATAGTTATCAAATACTACGTCTTTAGCCTCTTTATCTATACGCCAAAGATTTCTTGGTATCTTTATCCACTCTGCTGTATCGTTTTCTACTGCACTTATATCATCAAGCCATACTGTACATGCACCAAGATCCGAGTCGTACTCAAGGCCAACGGATATAATAGCTGTATCTGTTTCTGGGTTGGATAGCTGCATCCTGACAAACGTCCAGGTATCTGCCGCTAGAGCAGGGACGTTCAGGGTTTCAATCGGGCTTGCACATGAAGCAGAATTATCTAAAAGTAGCTTTAGGTTTCCAGCACTCGTAGCAACCGTACTCTTAATCCACATCTCTATATAATCATATCCTGAAATATCTTTGCTGGTTATTGAGTCGGTGGCTATATCTCCTGCACTTGCACCTGCCGCTATAACAAACTTACAGCTTTGGCTTCCCTGTTTCTTGTCCTCTGTGTCGAGGGAAACTGTTATATCGCTGTCAACTGTCTCGTCAAATGCAGCACCGCAGGAATGAAGACGTGTAAAGTCTACGCTGTTTCTATAGAATAAATCCTGGATCATTGAAATACCAGACGGAACATCAAACCGTAACTGGTATCCGTCTGTATGAAAAGTCAAATTCTCTATAGGATCGTAAGCATGTCCTGTGACTTCCAGTATAGCATCATTAATAAAGCTATCTAGGTTTGCAGGATTATACTCATCATCCCATAGCTCGTATGTGTCGCTTGTGGCAGATGAAGCATCGACAGCAGGGGATAACGTAAGAGTAGTGGAGCTAGAGGTATAGTCGCTGACACGAGTAACCTGCCCCGCATTTCCGCTGGCATCGTTAAATACCACCCACTTACCGTTGTGGGTATCGTCAGAACCTATTAACGTATTATCTACAATCGTAGTTGTAGATCCGTTTCCGCTGGCTGAAGATACATATACTGCGTTTAGATTACGCCCAACGCTTTGCCGTAGCTGGGCGAGGGTTCGTCCTTGAATAATTGCCATCCCTGCACCCCGTCATTTTAGTATTTCCGCTTCATCTTCTTGCCAGCTTTCTTGGCATATGACTTAGCGGCAGCTTTACCCTTTTTTGTGTACGGAAACTTCTTCTTTCCCACTTTTGGCATCACTTGCCTCCTCGCCTGTTAACTTGGCGATTTCAGCCTCTTGCTCTGCTATGGTTCGTGATAACGCTGCTACTCTAACCTGAAGGCTGGTAACTTCGTTAACCCTTGTTCGCAGAACTTCGGCTACGTCTTGTTCGCTTATCTGTACGTCCATACTTTCCTCCCCCTAATCTATCAAAATAGATGACTCCGCTTGAACTTGAATTACGTTTTATCCTATATCGTCTTATCTCGTCAATGATCTTACCTATCTCTTTACGCTGCTCTGGCGTAGGAGCTGGCTTATGGTCTTTGCCTCTGACCTCTCTAAGCCAGTTATCTACAGAGTATGAAACCATGTCTTCCAGGTGTGCCTGTGACGTGGTTTCATCTGCAAGAATTTTAAACTTCTGCTTCTTGCCTGTTATAGAGTCTTTAACGATAAACTCGTGACTCTGAACACTCTCTCCAGTTTCAGCATTGTGTCCCGCAGAGGACACGCTATGACCCGTAGCCCCCTGCGGGACCCAAAGTTCGTTCATTGCATTAAGCCCTGATGTTGAGCATACACCACTGGTTGTCTGAGTCTACCGCAGGTATACCCATTGCAATACCAATGTTAGCTAAGTCAGCTTCGTCTGAATAGTCAGTTCTTTCTGCCTCTCCAGATTCACCAGATGCTTGTGATACTGTTAGTCCATCACCAACAACTCCCACCTGCGCTCCAAGTCTTACAGAAGCTGGGCCAGATGTTTGTATCCAACAGAAGTAATCTGCTGTTACAGGAGCGGTAGATACACCAAGAACTCCAGTAGTCATGGTTCCATCACCATCAATAATCTTTATATCCTTGTAAGGATTATACATAAGACCAAAGAGGGAAGAAGTAGTTAACGCTGTCTTTATTCCATCTGGCTCGTCAACAGTAATTGAGAGTCCAGTTGCGCTAGACACGGCAGTGTTAGACTTAACTTTATAAGTCTCACCCTGCCCGGGTCCATCGTTAAAGTAGACGTATCCACCTTTATACTGGTCTTTAGTTACGGTAAGGGAAGTTCCACTAGTGAAGCTGGTTGCTCCTGCTGAAGTAGCAGCAGCGGCCAAGTCCATGTCGTGTGCGCCAACAGCAGCAATTCCATCTACCAAGTAACCACCGTGGTCAATAGCTGTACCGCTATTCTCTGCATAGTAGAAAACTCTACCGTCAGGAGTAGTTGCTCTAGTTCCAAGCACATGCCTCTGGTCAGAAGTTTCTGCCTTTTCCATTCCATAAGATAGATTCACCGTTAATGGGAACGCCATATCAAACCTCCTTAAAGGTCTATTATTTGAGCAGGTTCTATGCCCTGCGATAAGCCGATCTTATATTACCCGATGTAGCCTCGGCCTATCTTTACAGTTACATCGGATACTTAGATTAGTGCTGCTTCATATGGGAACGCATCTTTGAAGCAAGCGCACCCTTATTCCCACTAGTACTAATCTCAATGCCACAAACCTCACACTCCGTAGAGCTTCCGGTCTCGGCATTGCTTACTACCTGTTTTTCCTCAACGGCTCGCTCAACACACCACTGACATTCGCACGTATCACCCGGAGGACGCTGGAACATACCTATCCTTGCTTTTCTTAAGACATAATCAGGACTTCCGGGAACTCCTTTTACAAGGCTTCCGACTGGAAATACTGTCTCTCCGGTAGCACTAAGCCCCGGTGCATGTCTATAGAGGTTGGTCTTGGGTGGCCATCCGTCAACATAATCCCAAGCATATCCGGCCTCTCCAAGTTCCTTCCTCTGCTTCT
>Ga0208449_1000659_pt1 | contig 22069 bp, 35 predicted proteins | sample MalvireepMed_s17_FD_184247 | JGI IMG/M metagenome (GOLD analysis project Ga0208449, IMG submission 184247) | Marine viral communities from the Global Malaspina Expedition - Malaspina viral metaG DeepMed_s17 (SPAdes) (version 2) | ecosystem: Environmental > Aquatic > Marine > Oceanic | place...
TTCCAGACCTTAGACAGGTTGACGAAATTGCAATTGACTTAGAAACAAAAGACCCAGACTTAATTAAAAAAGGATCTGGATCTATTATTGGTAATGGTGAAGTTATAGGAATAGCTGTAGCAACAACACATTACAAAGGATACTTTCCTATTGCACACGAAGGTGGTGGCAACATGGATCGTAAAAAAGTTTTAGAATGGTTTCAAGATATTCTTAAAACAGACTCTACAAAAATATTTCACAACGCAATGTATGACGTATGTTGGATTAAAGCTATGGGTCTAACAATTAATGGTATGATTGTTGATACAATGATAGCTGCAGCTGTGACTGATGAAAACAGATTTAGATATGATCTTAATAGTTTGTCATGGAAGTATTTAGGTTTTGGTAAAAACGAAACTGCACTTGCAGAAGCAGCAGCTGAATGGGGAATAGATCCAAAGTCTGAAATGTATAAACTACCATCACTCAATGTTGGATCTTATGCTGAACGTGATGCAGAAGCTACGTTTGGTTTATGGCAAGAAATGAAAAAAGAAATTATATCACAAGACTTAGAATCTGTTTTTAATTTAGAAACAGATTTATTTCCATGCCTGGTTGACATGAGATTTAAAGGTGTAAGAGTAGATGTAGAAGCAGCACATGTATTAAAGAAAAATTTAATTAATGAAGAGAATGAATTACTTAATGCAATTGAAAAAGAAACTAATGTGCGTCCACAAATATGGGCCGCAAGCAGTATAGCACAAGTGTTTGAAAATTTAAAGATAGAGTTTGAACGTACAGAAAAAACACAAGCACCAAGTTTTACAAAAAACTTTTTACAGGAACACAAACATCCTGTTGTTAATATGATTGCAAAGGCAAGAGAAGTTAACAAAGCACACACAACTTTTATTGATTCTATTTTACGTTATGAACACAAAGGTAGAATACATGCAGAGATAAACCAATTAAGAAATGCTGGGGGTGGCACGGTAACTGGTAGGTTCTCCTACCAGAATCCAAATCTACAACAAATACCAGCTAGAAACAAAGACTTAGGACCTAAGATAAGGTCATTATTTATACCCGAGGAAGGCCATAGATGGGGTTGTTTTGACTATTCCCAGCAAGAGCCTAGGCTGGTAGTGCATTATGCTGCCTTATACAAATTACCGTCTGTTTATGATGTAGTAGACGCATATCAAAATGATGCTAACTCAGACTTTCACCAGACTGTAGCCGACATGGCAGAGATACCAAGATCACAAGCTAAGACAATTAACTTAGGATTATTTTATGGTATGGGTAAAGCTAAATTGCAGGCAGAACTTGGAGTGTCTAAAGATAAAGCCGCTGAATTATTTAATACGTATCATGGTAAAGTACCTTTTGTTAAACAGCTTATGGAAAAAGCATCTAACAGAGCACAAGACCGTGGACAGATAAGAACTTTACTTGGCAGACTTTGCAGGTTTCATTTATGGGAACCAAATAGTTTTGGTATGCATAAGGCCATGTCACACGAAGATGCATTGGCGGAACATGGACCAGGGATTAAAAGAGCTTACACATACAAAGCATTAAACAAATTAATACAAGGTAGTGCAGCTGACATGACAAAAAAATCTATGTTAGAATTATACAAAGAAGGAATTGTAGCACATATACAAATACATGATGAGTTGTGTCTATCAATAGAAAATGACGCACAGGCAAAAAAGATTGTTGAGATTATGGAGCAAGCTGTTAGTCTAGAAGTTCCAAACAAAGTAGACTACGAACATGGTAAAAACTGGGGGAGTATAAATGACTAATGGCTTATCTTAATGCAAACATACCAGTAATAGAATGTTACGTTAGAGGTAACTATCTTAGAGATCAAAAAGATTCACACGATAAATATTTTGAAGTAGGTGTATTTGGATTTAGCTCTATTCCAAACAGAGTACCTTTGTTTCATTTCTTAATGGAAGATGGTGGCCTGTGGTGGCGAGCACCTATATCAGCGTTCTGTGCAAAACCAGGAGTAAAAGAATTACCATTAGATGAGTTAGTTATGTGGGATTGTTTTAGTTATAATGTAAGTGTTACAACCTTCTATGAGTTAGCCGGTGCTACAATGCAATATACATCACGACGTAAAGTAAAGCGTAAAGGTAAATATTTATTTACAATTGACTGGGGTTCAGGAGACTTTAACGAATTAAATTTTGGCTATGCAGAGAAGCCAGACCAACATAAATGTGGACACGTACTTCAATTAGAGGACGGAAACTTTGCAATACAGCCAAATAATAGGCTTAAAATGTTTGATGCCTCTATGGGTGTGGACCCATCAAAAAACTTGATTAATAGATTAGTAACAAGTAAGATATACTCCGTGGAAAATTCAGCTAAATGGATTACCGATGAACATGAACAAGGTAGCTATGATTATCAGCTGAGAAATTTGGAGGAAGACGATGATAAATAAATACAAAGAAAAATTTATGATCTGGCAATTGCATAATAGAAGAGAAATCATATGTGCTGTTGCAGGATTTATATTAGGGGCTATTATATTTTAGTTTATGCCCTATGAACCTAGCAGATCTATTAAAGAAAAACATAGTTATGGTCCCTGTGGTAGCTTCAGTGCTAGTCGGAACGTTCACAGGCGTTAGGTACATTGTAAATTTAACAGACACAATTAATTCAAATCAACAAGAAATCGTAGATCTTAAAAGAGATTTAAAAGTTGCGGAAGATAAAATTACAGATCAAAATACAAGATTAACTTCTGCAGAATCTACGTGGCAGATGGCAGAAAATTTATACAGACAGTTAGCAGATCAAGTCAGAGAACACGACTATGATATTAAGGATTTAAACAGGTAATGTATGGAGGTTCTCAGGATGAATTACTACTTTACAGGTATACTTATTCTGGCTCTTACAATACTAGCGTTGTTTGTAGAACCTGCGTATCCTAGAAACGAATATCTTAACGAGTACGGTGTAAGATGTGGTGAAATGGAAGTAAGCACAGAAAGACGTGATACTGATTATAATTATTCTGACAGTAGCACTAATGAACAACAGTATTTAAGATTTACCTACAGAAAATATTTAGGCACAGACTGTAAGACATCAAAAGAAAACGTAGCCATCAAACAACAATTAGAATTAATGAAGATGTGTGGTAGAGTAAATAGTAATCCAAGTCTTGCACTTAATGAAAACTTTGCTTTACTTGTATCAAAATGCAGAGGTGTATCTCCTGCAAGAGATAACACTAGACCATCTGATTCAAAAAGTTTGTGGGATGACATGAAAGATGAGTATAAAAAAGATAATCCAGATATCAATTTAATGGGTGATAAGTTCATAAAACCCAGTAAAAAGAAGCTTGTTATACCTAAGTATTTAACTGAAGACGAAAATGTGATATTACCTTTACCTAAACCAAAAGATGATTGATAGAATTATATATAAATTTTGCGGATATTTAGATTCTTATTCAGAATGGATGGTAAAATTATTCTTTCCGCCTGAAAAAAAAAAGAAAAAGAAAAATGGCAAATAAACCACTAAGAATTTCTGAAGAAGCTGCTGTACAGATGCCGATGAAAACGGTTGCCAGTTTGATTTGTATGGTCGCAATCGGCACCTGGGCTTATTTTGGTATCATTGAGACGCAAAACAAAATTCAAACTACAGTAGAGTTAATGCAAAAAGATTTAGTGGAGAATACAGATTTTAGAATCAAGTGGCCACGTGGTCAACTAGGTTCATTGCCCGCTGATTCTGAGCAATTCATGATGATCGAAGACCTGTATAAAACTACGGATAAGTTAAACAAACATATAGAATCTATGGCGTTAAACAAAGTCAACATAGAATTTTTAACAAAACAAATGGACAAAGTTTTAAATGATATAGAAAAATTAAAAGATGCGTCTAGAGAAATGAAATATACAAATGGTAATGGAGGCACACATTGATAGAAGCTGTTGTAGGATTGTTGATGTTTATGAACGGAGAAATTAAAGAGGCACGTTTGCAAGAATCTATGGCTCAATGTCTACGCGGCAAGCGCGAAGCTGAAAGACAATATTCAGAAACTATATCTTATAAATGCTGGAAGGGTTCTGCAGAATTAGAGGATAATATTGATGGATCAAAATCGATCAAGAAGCTTATCATTGAATAATGAAGAAAGCAAATAAGAAAAGAAATCCTATTGCAAAACAACTTAGACATTTTAAACAAAAAGTGATAAAGAATAAGAAAGCATATGACAGGAAAAAACTTCAGAATTGAAGCAGAGATAGTTAATGGCAAGTGCCCAACTTGTAGTGAGTTTACTACGTTAGTTGGTCTTACTAAACAATTTTATAGATGTATGAATTGCGGTTCTGATTTAGAGCAGCATGTAAATGGTAAGATAAGTTATTTACCTGTAATGACTTCACATAAAGATGCTAAATTATTTGTAAAAGAATGGCTAGAGTAAGCTTTAAATTCTTTACACCTAGAGAAAAACCGCCTAAACGGCCTCGGCGTCATAAAAAATCGTTAAATAAGTCAGAAAAACGTTCGTATAAAAAATATAATCGTCAGGGCAGGTCTTGACAAATATCCCATAAGATACTATATAGAAAGACAGAAAGGAATGATTATGAACCAACATTTTATAATAAGATATAAAGTAGAAGACGATATACCAGTGTGTCCAGATCATATTTTAAATGAATTAAAAACACATGTAGAAATAATACAGTCTAAAATAGATGCTAAAAATTTATTTGGCAAACATACTTTAGAATTAAGAGCAGTAAAGGAGGGATGGTTTGAAGAAACTAACAATAACGAGTAAAAATATAAGCCAAAAGCAATGGTCTAATCTTGTATTAGAAATGAATCTAATTAAGAAATCTTGGGCACCTTACGCAAAGTTAGAGATACAGGGACCAGGGATCAAGAAAATTATATCTTTTGGTACTAGAGTTGGAGGCGAAGATGCAAAAGAAAATAGATGATGCAGCAATTATGTATAACAAAACTAAAGATCCATATTATAAGGATCTTTGGTATAAACTTGTAAAGGAATATGCAAATGGACCTCATAATATTAAACGATGGTCTGTACCAACTGATTCCAGTCACAAAACAGATGATGGATGGAATAGTGTTGACAGGCGAATTTGATTGTTTTGCGTTGTGTGATATATTAAAATTAAAGTTAACAACTTATTATGAGCATCCTATCAATGCTCATGTAATGCATAATGGTAGTGGAAATTTTTTTGGCTGTATTTGTAAGTAGTCTACCACTACTATTTATTGTTCTACTACTGTTGTTGTGGAACAAAGAAAAAATTTAAGAGTATGAAAAGGACCTCCGTCCATATAACGCCTAGCGCTATTCCCTGTACGGCAACCTTTGAAGCCGCAAGTCCGGTGGAGGTGTGGAGCCTTTGGCCCTGTAAAAGTACGTGCACGGAAATTACGGGGTTTGATATGAATTAAATAGTTTGATCTGGAGTACAAGTAAATCTAATATACATATTATACTTATTTACCTCTGTTCTACCGATTTCTTGCATTTTATTTAAAGATTCTTCGTAACCAAAAACCATACAATCATACTGAGTATCAAATCTTTCTGGCCAATGATAAGGTGGCATACAAGTACCCGCTACTTGCGAACAAATAATTAAACTTAACAAAAATTTCATTGACACCTATTGTATATTGTGAGATAAATCCCATATGTTAAACATTAAGAAAGGAGTGTATCACAATGACTGATATAACAAAATATAAAAACGTCTCATTGAGTCATAAGACCTATGACCTAATTGATAAGATAAGAAAAGTAATACAACCAGACACAGTACTAAGCAGATCACAAACGATTAGCATATTGGTGAACGAGAAAGCGAGGAAACTGAATGGAAAAGTCAAAGAAAAATAAAATAATTTGTCCAACATGTAAGGGCAACGGTTTTGTAAGAATACCTTACAGACTAACTAAAGAAGAAATTACTGCACAATGTGGTGTATGTGACTCGGAAGGAGAAATAGATGCGGATAAAGCTGATAATATTATTATTGATTCTGATGGCATTCACACATTGCAGTAGGTATGAGTTTGATGGGTTTGACCCTACAACTTCTGCCTTACGTTGGATGATTAAAGGAGGGAACAATGAATAAACGTGGATCAAATGATCTTGAAGAACAAATAGATACTTTGAAAGCTGAGAAGGTTGCTTTGTATGCTGATGTAAAAAAATACAGAGACGAGAACGAAGCATTACAAAAACAAAAAATCCTTTTACAAAACCAATGTAGAAAGGCTGGCGGCGCTATCTTTAATCAAGAAAAAGTAATTGAAGGTTTAAAGAAAGATATTGATAGAGTGTCTGAAGAAAGAGATAACATTGTAAGAATGTTAGGTGACGGCAAAGATGAGTGATGATGTAAAGTATGGTGTTTTTAGTTGGGGCCCTTGTATTGTACAACTAAAGATATCTGAAGATTTTAGAAAAAAACTTTTAACTGAGGCTGAAGAGAGTAGAAAAGAAGAATTAAAATTTACTACAAAATTAGCCGGAGTTATTAAGGAAGAGTACGCCTACAGACAAAAAGAAGTATTCTTACCAGAAGTATCTCAATGTTTAGGAGTCTACGATCAAGCGTTTCAAAAGTTTAAAAACAAACCTTATGAAGTAAGACCAGAGTATCTTTTAAATTCTTTGTGGGTTAATTTTATGAAGAAGAATGAATTTAATCCACCTCATGATCATGCAGACAATCTATCGTTTGTAATATTTTTAGATATACCAGAAGAAATACAGAAAGAACAAAAGGAATATCAAGGCCAATCAGGTGGGCCAGGTAGTTTAATGTTTTTATATGGTGAGGGTAATAGACAAGCCATCACTTATCAAGGTGTACATCCTAAGAATGGTGATATGTTTATCTTTCCTTCTTGGGTAAAACATTATGTTGCACCTTTCTATTCTGATGTAACTAGAATATCTGTGTCAGGTAATGTGTCTAACTCTTTAGAATTAAATAAAGTAAAACATTATAAACAAGAAAATTTGTCTAATGAAAAGAAATAAAAAACATATTAAAGGTGATCAAGCAGAATTAATTGCTCAAGAATTTTTTATTAAAAAAGGTTACTATGTGTTTAATAATATTTCACAACATGGACCAGTCGATATGGTTATCTTAGATAAGGATGGTTATACTTTACTAGTAGATGTTAAAGCTGTATCACTTAGAACTAAGAACGGTTGGAAAGTTAATCGTATACCAACAAAGCAACAACAGAAATTAGGTGTGCATCTAGTCTATGTTAATTTAGATACACGAGAAGTTATGGATGAAATGCCCACTAAACAAAAAAAGAATAATGTAGTAGATATAAAAGAATATATGAGGACACACTTACCAGAATGATTAAATATATATTAGAAAAGATTTATCATGTATCAACGGCTTTGACGTCGTGGTCATGGACAAAGTTATATGCAGATAGGAGAAAAGGTTATGGCTACAGAAAAAAATAAAGGTGCAAAATGGGACGGAAAATCAAGGGTTTCCAACGAATTGTATAGAAAAAGACACGAAGAAATATTTGGAAAAAGAGAACAAGATGAACTAAATGAGTCTTATAAACAATCTTTAAAAAATAAAAAAGAAAGAGAAGAGAACGAAGAATACGTAAAAGAACTACAGGACAAACTGTGAGTTATAATTTTAATAGACTGTATGACTACCCACGGTCAATGCGTACATTGGTTGGTGGTAAACGACACTATGATATTCGCGAGGAGAAGCTTCCGTCGGTAACGACGATCCTTTCCGCGTGTCAGTCGGACGAGAAGAGAGCATCTCTAGAAGCATGGAGACAGCGCCTTGGTCCGAAGACCGCAGACATAGCGCGAGACTTGGCAGCCGAGCGTGGCACGGCAATGCACCGCTTCTTAGAAGCACACATTGACGGCTCGGGGCACAAGGACCTGACCCCGCTGGGCGTGCAGGCAGAGACTATGGCGCACAAGATTATAGAATCAGGGCTCAGGGACCTGGAAGAGGTATGGGGCCAAGAGGTAACATTATACTATCCTGGGTTGTATGCAGGAGCTACAGATGTTGTTGGAATCTTTGACGGCCAACCGGCTATTATAGACTTTAAACAATCAAACAAACCAAAGAGACGTGAGTGGATTTTTGATTATTTTGAACAATTGGGGGCATACTGTATGGCCCACAACTATGTTTATGGAACCAAGATACAGTCTGGAATCATTCTAATGTGTACCAAAGATTTTATGTTTCAGAAGTTTGAGGTGTCTGGACGTGAATTTGTGCGCTATCAGCACGCGTTCTTGAAGAAAGTAGACCAATATCATAGAAATTGTAACCAGGACCCAAAGGACCAGGATACAAAAAATGATCAAATAGTACAGTAAATTAGCCATTAATTTCATTTGTACCCTTTGTATACCCTTTTCACAACAAAATAAAAAAATAAAAAAATTTTTTTTTAAAACCGGTTACAATTGGTACAAATTCTAGAATTGTTATATACCAACACTTATTCGCTCAAATTTGTATCCTAGAGCAGGATACAATTGGTTACAAAAGATACAATTTTGTAAAAATGATCAAATAAGCCAGTGTTTGCAACGATTTAAGGGACGCGCGCATATGATTCGCATTTTTAAATTTAAAAATATCTGAGAGGGGAGTATACACTACCAATGAGACGAAATAAGAAATCTAAATATAGACACGTAGTTATTAAAAAGAAAAAATATTATTTTTATTCTATTACCTGGGAAGACATCACGGCGGATGGCGGCCATGCGACAACAGAAGAATTCTATAAATTTAAACCAAGTATAATGGTAACACAAGCTTACCTATTTAGTAAAGATAACAAGTATATCAGAACTTTTGCGTCTTATGAACAGAATGAGGATTTGTTTTCAGATCGTAATGTGTTTCCACGTAAGTGTATTATAAAAATGGAAAAGGTTAGTCTTTAGCAATCTTAAGTCGTTCTTGTTGTAAAACTTTAAGTCTTCTAATCTCTTCTAGTTTTTCTTCTTTAGCCATGTCACTTAAGTTTCCATGTAAATGAGTTTCAACAAACTGTCCTGTTGCTTTACCAATTAATTGTTCAAATGGTGCAGCTTCTTTTATCTTGCCTTCATCTACAAGTTTTTGTGATAGCACTTGTTGACGTCTAACATAATTATTTTTTGTAACAGTAAATGCTCTATTAACTTCATTTGATCTAGCCTGTAAATATTTTTGAATCTTTGGATTTTGCATAAGCTCAGACCCTTCAATTCTAGCCCGTTTAGGTTCGTATCCAGCGTGTATGGCTGCCTCTGTTCTTGTAGTCCTACCTTCGTTCATGATTAAATATTCACAGAATCTACGTTGCATTTCTGTAAGCTCAGTAGGATAGGCTGCCTTCTTTTTGACAATATCTCGACTCATACTTGCTTTATACATAATATCTTATATAAACACAATAGTATGAAAGCAAAAGAATTAAGACAGTTTTTAGATAAATTTTTAAAATCTCCTCTCGCACAAAACGCAAGAGTCCAAATTGAAATGCCCAACGGTGACAAATTAGACTTGTCCGAAATTCAATTGTTGGAAACTCGAATGATTGGTGATAGAGACACGCATATTTTAAATTTAAAAGGTGTACGACTGGGTGGCACTTGGAAGATGCCAAAAATTATTGGCAAGCTCTAAGAGGTTACCTTGGCGAAATTAGAAAAGGATTTGTGGCGTGAGCTTAAAGGAGTTAAAAGTAAAATTAGTTGGACAAGACTGGAAAACCGTAGCTTATTGGGCACTCCCGATCTATTGGGTTATAATGATACTGGCAGGTTTTTCACTGTTGAACTAAAGGTAACATTAGGTAACAAAATTCGTTTTTCACCCCACCAAATTAGCTTTCATGTAAAGCATAATTTAAATACATTTATTCTTGTTGCTTGTTCCCCGGACAAGGGGAAGGTTCGCTTGTACCCTGGTTCAGGGATACTGGCTCTTCAGAACTTTGGCTTGAAGCTTGAACCCTTGGCTTGCGGGCTCGAACCCTCGGTTCGTTTGCTTGAGAGCTTGTGAGCTTGCGCCTCTGCTTCCTGAGCTCTGCATAATATTTCGGGTGATACCATATCATAGTTTAGAATCATTCTAATGTTTACCGTAACTAATATTAGTTACATCATGAGACCAGCACTGTCTACAGCTGCCACACTGGCCGCCCTGGTCCGGGGCCGGGCATGTACGCGCGCCTGGCTTCGTGGTAACAGTCGACGTATGCGGCCAGCTGCCAGCGGCTGCCTGGTCAATCATTGTCATTGATAATCTTATTATTAAATTTTTTGGACATCGCTCGAGGTGGTCCCTGATCCAGGCTTCACGCGTTGGCATCCAGTGCTGCATGCCAGGCGTTAACCTGCACACTTCAAAAATTTTGTTCAGGTGGTCCAAGCTCTGGACGTCGCCGGCGTCGTGCCATCTAAATACTTTGTGTTTACTCACGGCTTGTGAGTTGATCACCACGGCCATGGCTTCAGACCAGCGCGGGTCCTTCAGGCTTGCCAGTCTTTTATATTGCGATTCCCGTATAGCGGGAAATCTTGTGTAGTTACCCTTCATTGCATAACAGCCAAAGCACACCGAGCCGGGGACCTTAGCGAGCTTGCCGCCGGTCTTGCATTCCCAGGCTGGTAAGCCGTAAGCATAACCAGGCATCTTGTCAGGCTGCGACAGTGATATAATTATTTTTTTTGCTTCTTTTATATTCATAATTCTTTCTCCTATAATATCTCATACTACAATAATATTTTCTTGTCAAGCTTGCGGCTTGAGCTCTTGCGCTTGTGGCTTGAGCGTAATAGCCATTGTCCCTGAGCCAGTCCGCGTGGATCAAGAGCACCCGGACCATTGCTGGTCCGGCCGCGTTGTGTTTATTTTTTCTAGTCGAGCAATACATAATATTGATCAGTAAAATTTTTCTGGAACCAGTCCAGGCCTTTTCTCATCAAGTCCATGTCCCCGGTTACTTCGGCACCTTTAATCGTATCATAGACAGCCACGGCGTACCTGGGCAGCTGGCAGCTCTGGCCGCTGTAAGGATTAGTTACAGTCTCGAGCGCGTGTTTAGACTTTGGATCCTCCAGCATTATTTTAAATGGTAGTTTCATATTATTTCCTTTCATTGTTATGGACCATCGGATTGAAGCCCGACAGTAATTGTTTACCGATGCATCAGGGCTTAGCCTATATCTAGGGCCAATGGTCCAGCTTTAATATAACCCATAATATCCCAGATGCAAGATAATAATAAAAATAAATTTCTTGACAGCTTGCAAGCTTGAGCGTACTGGGCGGGCCCACCCTATAAAAAGCTTGGACGCTCTGGGTGGGCCCACCCAAAAAAAAAACAAAAAAATTTTTCTAGTTGTAGTTGCACACTTTTTAAGATGTGCAAATACAACCGATTTAGTGTGGGCTGTATAGCTAATTCGTCCACAAAAAATTCGTAAATTCTTTATGTTGTCTGGGGGTACATCACACTGATAGCAACACCCCAGACTAACTTTCATTTAGTATTAAGTTTTTGTAAATAATAACATAATATCTTATATAATCCCTTGACTTTAAAAGTCAATAGTCTAAATTAATTTTTATGCAAATAAATAAAAACAATAACCGAAAGGACACTATGTCAAGAATAAGACTAAATTCCGAGTATCGTAATAAAATTGCAAATCGTATGAGAGTACATTTGGAACAGGAAGATACACAGGAAAAGAAAAAGTATGATGAACTAAAAGCAAATCAAGTTGAACTAAATGACAATGCTTGGAAGATTGCTGAAAAAATTGTTAGAAAACATTATACTAATGAAGATGTAGAAAAAGCATATTATCTACAAAATAAATTTGAAAATGTTTCAACGATTGCTAAAGACAGTTGTTTTCATTTTCATTATCAAGGTCAAAAAGAAGAAAGAGATTACGACAACAATTTAAAAATTGTTGACGCAACAATAGAAAAACATTTTGACTTTAAATTAAATGGCGACATTGATATTGATAACAATTCATCATATTCAAATGACAATGAATATGGTTATGCTTTGTTTCGTGATGAACTAAAAGCACAGGAAGATTGCAACCCAGATATTTTGATTGAACAAGAGGGAAAAGATAACAACCCACACAAAACAAAATATACTGACAACAATAATAAATATCTTGGTAGTAATAGTAATGAAACTGGCTATGGTAAAGAATGGAATGAAAAATATCAATTAGATTTAATTGGTAGAGATTATTGTAGAGATAGGTCTATTGCGTGTGATGAAAAAGATTTTAATTTTTTAATTTCTTGGAAACAGGCAAAAGGTCAATTTGTTATTGCTCATCATAAATGGATTAAATCAGTTTTAGACCAAATGAAAGAAATCAAAGTCGGTCTAAAAGGTTATAAATATTTAGACGAGGCTTTGGAACTTTGTACCGAGTTAGGTTTAAATATTACTGACCATGAAATAATTAGAACTAATAGTACAGGGCTAGTTATTTATAATCCGAAAAATCTAGCTGAAAGAATAAAAGGCATGAAAAATAAAAATGTTGATAGAAAGGACAAAATTAAGGCTAGATTATTGTACGAAAAACAACAACAAAATAGTTTAAATTAACTATTGCAATTCTGGGGTATTCCTGTAATATCCCAGAATACTAACTAACATAGAAAGGTATAAAATGAACGCAACGCAAGACGCAAGTAATAAAGCACAAAACGATATTAATAGACAATTAATATCTTATAACGAAAAACAAAACGACCTAATATTCTCAACAAGAAAGAGAATATATACTTTGGAAAAAATACAAAAAAGAGATGTACTCTTTTTACTAGGTATGAACTTTTTAGTTTGTATTCTTTGTATTTTAATTGCAGTAGAGTTTGGGGGTTTGACATGGTAGAGGGCGAAACTTTCCAAATTTCTTATTATGCTAAAAAGCATGGTAAGTTTATAACTCGAAATGGTAAATGGAATGACAAGTGTAAATATTGGTTTTCCAAATCTTTAAAACCTTTGATAACTTATTTTGATGTTGACGCAAATAATTATAGAACGGCCTCTGGAAGTTATTGGATTAAGAGAGGGGGAACTAATGGCGACGCATAATTGGTGTCATAATCCAGATTGCCATACGATTGAAACTCAATCAAGGGTGCGTGGTTCTGGAAACAATAAAGTATTACGAACTGTTAAAATAAATGTTAACAGTAGTTATATGGAAAACAGTATTTTCCAATATTTTTGTAATAACAATTGTTTGTTTCAATTCTTACATAAGTTTAGAAATGAAGTTGCAAATATAAGACCAGTTAAACAACCGAGTGAAACACCTATTAAAGTAGTAAAAGAAACATATGAAAGTAGTAGGTATAATTGGAATAGTGGTACACCAGAAAGAGTACCATACATGGCAACAAGAACTACAATTCAGAAAGGCGACAATGACTAAAAAAACTACTGTTGATGTTGAGTTTGATAATGATGTTAATTATCCTTATCACTTACAACCAGATATAATTAAGATGGCTTTGTTTATTCACAATGCTGAAGATGAACAGGAAAAAATAAACCGAGTTGAGTTTGGTGTTAGTAAGTTTGATTATAAATTTATGGCACACGTAATGGCAATGTTAATGTTGCCTTGGTTAATGGAAACTAACATGAACTCAAATGAGTTTAAAGATTGGGTAAGTAAAACAATGAGCAAGAAGAAGATGAACTAACCTAGAAAATCCCATAAGGGTATGCATAAACGACATATGTTGTTCTTGCATACCCCTAAAATTTTGCTTGGATATACTGGGTGGGCCCACCCATAGAGGTACCAGACCCAGGCAACACTACAATCGCAAAACAAAAACCTAACACCCCCTAAAACAAAAGGGGTCCCAAGCTTACCCTTTATTGTCTAATTCATACGATTAGTGTATAACTTTTGAAAACATATTGAAGATATGCTAGACACAAAAAATATTACAAAAAATTTAGAGGGTTTGACCCAGGACGAAAGTGCTAAATTAATTGAACTTGAAAGAAGCGTAGCATTGGATGAGGCTCGTCCAAATATTACAAAAAATTTTTTAAGTTTTGTTAAGTATGTGTGGCCTGAGTTTATAGAGGGGTCCCATCATAAAATTATTAATAAAAAATTTAATGATCTCGCTAACGGGAAAATTAAACGACTAATCATTAACATGCCGCCAAGACATACAAAGTCGGAGTTTGCCTCATACTTACTCCCGGCATGGATGATTGGAAAAAATCCAAAATTAAAAATTATTCAAGCAACTCACACAGCTGACCTTGCAATCGACTTTGGACGTAAAACTAAAAATTTAGTTGACCAACAAAATTATAAAGAACTCTTTCCTACAAGACTACAAGAAGATAGTCAGGCAGCAGGGAAATGGAAAACTGATAAAGGCGGTGAGTATTTTGCAGCTGGTGTTGGTGGAGCAATTACTGGACGGGGTGCTGACCTATTAATAATTGATGACCCACACAAAGAACAAGATATCCGTGCAGATGGTAAAGCTTTTGAGAAAGCATTGAATTGGTATACAGCTGGTCCACGTCAGCGTTTACAACCTGGTGGAGCTATTGTAATTGTAATGACTCGTTGGTCTACTAAAGACATAACAGGTCAATTATTAAAAGCACAATCCGAAGAAGGATCTGATCAGTGGGAGGTTGTTGAATTACCAGCTCTGCTCCCTGATGGAAAACCCGTGTGGCCTGAATACTGGACAGCACAAGAATTACTTAAGACTAAAGCCTCAATCCCTGTATCAAATTGGTTAGCACAATACATGCAAGAACCAACAGCAGAAGAAGGTGCAATATTAAAACGAGAATGGTGGCAAGACTGGACTGAAAAATACCCACCCAATTTAGATTACATTGTTCAATCTTATGATACTGCCTTTACTAAAAAAGCAACTTCTGACTTTAGTGCTATAACCACGTGGGGAGTTTTTACGACCGAGGACCACGGACAAAATATAATACTACTTAATGCATTTAAAGATAGATATGAGTTTCCCGAATTACGTAGAGTCGCTCTAGAAGAATATCAAGATTGGCGACCTGACATGGTAATTATTGAAGCGAAAGCTTCAGGGCTGCCTTTGACTCATGAGTTAAGGCAAATGGATATACCGGTTATTAACTTTACTCCGAGCAAAGGAAATGATAAACACACAAGAGTAAACTCCGTTGCCCCGCTTTTTGAAAGCGGTAAAATATGGGCGCCTATGCACGAGCATTTTGCACAGGAGGTCGTTGAGGAATGTGCCTCTTTCCCATTTGGAGAGCATGATGACTATGTGGATAGTACAACACAAGCCATTATGAGAATCAGACAGGGTGGTTTAGTTAGACACCCAGAGGATTACAAAGATGATCCAATTGTACGAGGAAGGGTAAAGTATTATGGCTAAAAGACAAACTATTGATCTTATTTTAAAAACATTTAGAGAATTAGGCGGAAATGTATCCGATGTCCTTGGTTCCCGAACCAATGTTAGTTTCTTAGGTGTAGGGGATAACATAGAACCTTTCTTAGATAGAAATTTAAATACCGAGGCTCTAGGATTTTTGTCTCAAAGTAAAGCAATCGATGAAGCTAAGAACGCTGTCGGTTTTGCGGTTGGCGATAAACTAAACGATATTCAAGCAAACAATCTTTTAACGAATCTTAATAAGATGAAAGATTTTTATATGCCACCGGCTGCTCCAGCAAACATTACGGATCTGGGAACAGGGACCAGGAACTTAGATGCAGAAGGTCTAGGTGCTTTAAGATCAAAAGCAGATGAAGCAGAATTTTTTAAAGATGTAGACGAGGCTGGAGGCATGGAAGCATTTTTAGATAAAAATCCAATAGGTGGTCCAACTAGAAAAATAAATTTACCAGAAGGTGTTGACCCAAGAGATACAATCTTACCATCAAGAATGATAGATGATCTACCACCTCCAGGTTCACGTGGCGGACCCGATGATATTGCAGCACCATTTCAAGATGCTGAAGAAACAATTAAACAACTTAGAATACAAGATCCTGATTTAGCTGACCAAGTTAAAAAAATGATGGATAAAGGTATTATGTCTACTGTTACTAACAGGGGTGACATGCCGGCTAAACGTGTATCAGCTAGAGAGTTTTTAGTAGAAGCATTAAAAAAAGATGAATACGATATAGGAACAGCTGCATTCGGTAAAACAAATTTAAATAATATTATATCTGCAGAAGATGTAAGATATATTACTGAAGGCGGTGGTGGAATTGGTGGAGATCCAATTGTATTAGTTGAAAAATACTTTGGCCCAAAAATTGCAGAAATGATTCCATCAGGTGCATCTAACGAAGAGATAATGATTTTTACTAAAAGAGTTTTAGAAAACGTAGAAGATGCTGCAGGATTAAAACCTGACAATCCAAGGTTTGATAGATTTACTGCAAGATTCGTAGATGAAATGGCAGACGGTGGACGTGTAGGTTTAAGATTTGGAAAACTTGCTGGTAAAGCTTTTGGTCTTGCTAAAAAAACAGCAGCCATAAATAAATCTGTCGATGAAGGGACACAAATGGGTTACGGAGCATTACGTAAGTATGGTTTAGAAGCCAAAGATATTTCAAGATTATTTAGAGAACTTGCAATGGACAGAACTATGGTTGGTCCTGAGAAAACACAATATTTCAAAATGCTAAATCAAGTCTTAAAAAATCCAGATGATTTTCCTGATGGAATAATAGAAATTAAAAAAAGATTAGGTATGGATTTTGCCAGAGGCGGACTAGCTAAGATCCTGGAGGTCTAATGGCTCTTCGTGATCCTAATCAAACATACACATATAAAATTTTTGGCAGGAATATAACCTTACCAAAAGGTTTTCAATTAGCTCCTGGAGTATCTATTAATCAAAATAAAAAAAGTGTTGAAGAGGGTTTTAGAAGATTACAGAAATGGTTAAAAAATCCGACACCAGAAAACTGGAATAAAACTTTTGGTAAAAACAATGCATTTGGTCTTCAATTAAGAAATTATCTTTTAAATAGAAATGATCTTGGATCTGTTAAAGGAATGCCTACTGCTAATGCGGTTTTTGATAAATTAAATGTAAAAAGTTTAATTAAACCAACCGATATAGAAAAAATTAATAATTTAACAATTGGTGGCAAAGGTATTAGTCTTAAATCTATTGCGGCAGATACAAAAGGTAATTTAAAATTTTCTATGGCCGATAACATAGAAACAATTAAAAATTTTCAAAACGGTGAAGCATGGTTAAGAGCAAATCCTAATCCAGAAAAAATTGGATCAGATGGTAAAAATATTTATAGAAAATATGCAAACGCTATTAGAGGTATGGAGAAAGAAACTGCAAAGATAGGTGGTTTTCCATTTGGTAATAACAGTGAAAAAAAACTTTGGGCTGGTTTATATCGATCATCATATAGAGGAGACAGAATAAAAATAATTGGAGAGTTTGCAGACGGTAATCTACCTATTAATAAACAAGGAAAAGTAGATTGGAAGATGACAAATAAAGCAGGAGTGCCTGCTTGGAAAAGAGTTAAGTTTGTTGACACCGCTTTATCAGGGCAACCTAAGTTTACGTGGAATAATTTTAAGGGACAGGTTGATAATGTTTTTGGTGAAGGATCTTTTAATAAAATTACAGAACCTTATGACACACAAGTTAAAACTGGAAGTAAAAGACTTTCTAGTGGTGAAACAATTAAAAATAATACTAAAGTTAATTTATTAAGAGCAGAATTATTTGCAGCAGAGCCAGGACGATTTAAAGATAATGTAGTTCCTACAGAAGCTGAGTATAATAAATATGTAAACACAAAAGCAAGGGGATTTAATATAACAGAAGTGCACCATCCGGATGGTATTGGAAATAATCCATGGAAGATGGAACCGGTATTTAGATATGCAAATAGAGAGATTGATAAAGTATCTCAAGCATTGAACGCAGGTAATATTTCTTTAGATGATGCTAAATTAGAAATAGAAAAAATTAATAGAGAAGTTGGTCCAATAAGAATGAAATTAGACGATGGTTATTTTGGAACTAAAACAACAACTCAAAAAGCAACTGTGCAAGCTGCAGAAAGTTATTTAGATAATTTTATAAAAAATGTTAAAGGCACTAAAGGTGCGTGTAGAGTTTTAATAGGAAGAGCAATTGGTGGTAATGTTGATACTTGCGAAGCTATAATTAGACAAGACCCAGAGGGAGCTGCAAGAAAAATTGCTAGTCTTGAAGATTCAAGCACTGCAGTTACAAAAGTTAAAAATTCAGCACAAAGTTTTTTACAAAGTCCAAAATTAAAAGCTGCAGGTAAGTTCGGTGCCTTGGCCGCGGTCGGTGCTGCCGGAGCCGGTGCTGTTAAAACATTTATGAATGATGACCCAACAACTTATTTATCAAACGAGAACCAACAAAAAAATATGTTAATTGATATGATTACAGATCCAGTTGTAGATGAACCAAAAGCAGATTCAGCAATATTAGATGCTCAATTACCAGCAATAGGAGCTGGTGCTGTAGCAGGTACAGCAGTTACTGCACCTTCGTCATTAAGAGCTTTTAGAGATAGAGCTTTAGGTGCAAAAAAATCTGGTGTAACTATGACAGGTTTAAAAGGTTTAGGAAGAGGTTTAGGAGCTCTTGGAACACCATTAGGTTTACTTGCAACAGAACCATTATTTATTGGTGGACAAATAGCAGAAGGAGACTCACTAGGAGAAATTGCAACTGATCCAATTAATTATTTAGGTGCTTCTTTTCTTCCTTATACAGATAAATTAGTAAGCACAGGATTAAGTCCTAAAATTGCAAAAGCAATGAGATTAGGAATTAGTCCAAGTACATTAAAAACAGTTTCACGTAGATTTGGTCTACCTGGATTAGCGTTATCATTAGGTATCAGTGGTTATGAAACTTTTGATGATTACAGAAACAAACGGGGGTTTTTCAGTGAAGAATAAAACACTTGTTGCAAATATGCAACACGTTAAGTGGAAAGAAATTCCACCTTTGAAAGGACCTGACTCACAGGGGTTGAATGTTCCCATAAAACAAGTTAAAACAATAGAGAACTCGGAGAATATAAATGGCAAAAATAGACAAACCATTACCAAACGTAAATACTGAAATTAAAGTACCTAACGAAGAAGAGGTAGCAATTGAAAAATTACAAACAACTGAAGAACAAGTTGGTCCTGATGATGTACAAGTAACTACAGAAGAAGATGGTAGTGCAACAATTAATTTTGATCCTGAAGCAGTTAATCAACCTGGAACAGAATCACATTTTGATAATTTAGCAGAATTATTACCAGAAGATATTTTAGGTAAATTAGGTTCTGATCTTACAGCAAACTATAACCAATATAAATCTTCTAGAAAAGATTGGGAAGATAGTTATACAAAAGGTTTAGATTTATTAGGATTTAAATACGAAAATCCAACACAACCATTTCAAGGAGCATCAGGTGCAACTCACCCTGTGCTTGCTGAAGCCGTTACTCAATTTCAAGCACAAGCTTACAAAGAATTATTACCAGCTACGGGTCCAGTACATACACAAATAATTGGACTTGCAGATAGAGCTAGAGAAGAGCAATCAAACAGAGTTAAAGAATTCATGAACTATCAGCTCATGGATGTGATGAAAGAGTACGAACCCGAGTTCGATCAAATGCTTTTTTATCTCCCTCTTAGTGGCTCTGCTTTTAAGAAAGTCTACTATGACGAACTTTTAGGCAGAGCTGTATCAAAATTTGTTCCAGCCGATGACTTAGTTGTTCCTTACACTGCAACCTCTTTAGAAGATGCAGAGTCTGTCATACATGTTATTAAAATGTCTGAGAATGATTTAAGAAAAAAACAAGTTTCCGGTTTCTATATGGATATAGAATTGAAACCTGGTTACAACCAAGAAACAGAAGTAGAAAAAAAAGAAAGAGAATTAGAAGGAATTAAAAAAACTAGAGACGAAGATGTATTTACAGTTTTAGAAATTCATACCGACTTAGATTTAGACGGTTTTGAAGACAAAGACTCAGTAGGAGAAATGACAGGAATTAAACTTCCGTATATTGTTTCTCTTGAATTAGGAAGTAGACAAATATTATCAATTAGAAGAAACTATCAAGCCAACGATCCACAAAAACTTAAAATAGATTATTTTGTACATTTTAAATTTTTACCTGGAATGGGCTTTTATGGTTTTGGTTTAATTCATATGATCGGTGGATTGTCTAGAACAGCAACCACTGCTTTACGTCAATTATTAGACGCAGGAACTTTAAGTAATTTACCAGCAGGATTTAAGCAACGTGGAATCCGTGTTAGAGATGAAGCACAAGCTATACAACCCGGCGAATTTAGAGATGTCGATGCACCTGGAGGAAGTATCAAGGATGCATTTATGCCTTTACCATTTAAAGAACCTTCACCAACTTTATTACAGTTGATGGGGATAGTGGTACAAGCAGGACAACGATTTGCCGCCATCGCTGACATGCAGGTCGGAGACGGCAACCAACAGGCAGCTGTTGGAACGACTATAGCTCTGTTAGAACGTGGTTCCAGAGTCATGTCAGCCATACATAAAAGATTGTATGTGGCGATGAAGTGTGAATTTCAATTATTAGCAGGAGTTTTTAAAACTTATATGCCTGCAGAGTATCCTTACGATGTAGTTGGGGGACAAAGAAATATAAAACAAACAGATTTTGATGACAAAGTAGATATTATACCAGTTGCAGACCCAAATATTTTTTCTCAATCACAAAGAATTAGTTTAGCACAAACAGAATTACAACTTGCAATGTCAAATCCGCAAATGCACAACTTATATGAAGCGTTTCATTCAATGTATACAGCGATTGGTGTAAAAAATATTGATAAAATACTTCCACCACCACAACAACCGACTCCAATGGACCCTGCAACTGAAAATATTCTTGCAATGAGTGGAAAACCTTTCCAAGCTTTCAAAGGACAAGACCATCAAGCGCATATTACAACCCATTTAAATTTTATGGCGACTAATATTGCACGAAATGCACCACCAGTTATGGCTGCATTAGAAAAAAACATTTTTGAACACATTTCTTTGATGGCACAAGAGCAATTAGAGGTAGAATTTAGAGAAGAAATTACAAAATTAATGCAAATGCAACAAATGGCACAACAAAACCCAATGTTACAACAAGATCCGCAATATCAACAACAAATTATGACTATGTCTATTAATTTAGAGTCTAGAAAAGCTAAATTAATTGCAGAAATGACGGAAGAATTTAAAAATGAAGAGAATAAAATTATGGGTGAATATAACGACCCAATTGCTAAATTAAAAGCAAGAGAACTTGATTTAAGAGCTATGGACGATAGTGTTAAACGTGACCAAAGCCAAGAAAAGATTAATTTAGATAAATCTAAACAATTAATGGGCCAAGAACAGTTTGACGAGAAGCTGCAACAAAACGAAGAATTAGCTGAATTAAGAGCTGATACATCGCTAGAAAAAACACAGATGGGAATTGACGCAAAAATGGTCAATGACATGATGAAACAAACAGATGTTAGGATCTTGAAAGGTCCTAAAAGATAGTATAAGAAACTAATAGGAGAAAACTATGAAAAAAGAAAAAACTTTTTATACAAAAAACAATCCAAATTATGTTGGAGAAGTTGTATCTGATACACCAAAAGCAGATGCTAACAATACTCTTTCAGTTAATTCGGATGGTTTTGCACAAGAAGTTGAAGTTAAAATTCCTTTAGGTCAACCAACAGTAAACAAAGTTGGTGGCCAAAAAAGAATGTTAGCTTCTAAAAAATCTACTGTTAAGTGGTACTAGTCTATGTGGTTATCGGCAATTAAATTAGCCGTTTCTGCTGGAAGTAAAATAT
>Ga0208449_1000678_pt1 | contig 21603 bp, 6 predicted proteins | sample MalvireepMed_s17_FD_184247 | JGI IMG/M metagenome (GOLD analysis project Ga0208449, IMG submission 184247) | Marine viral communities from the Global Malaspina Expedition - Malaspina viral metaG DeepMed_s17 (SPAdes) (version 2) | ecosystem: Environmental > Aquatic > Marine > Oceanic | place...
TAAATTGAATTTATACCTTATGTATGTGAAAATAAACTTGTTATCGGTTAAATAAGGATCGACGTACTCTACTATATCATCCGTTAAAACAAAAACTTCTTGTTCCCCAAAACCTTCGCGTCGACGCCCTCCTCTGCTTTAGCGTCGACCCCATCGTCGGTCTCCAGGACGATGGGGACGAGGGCGCCGTCTTCGGGTACGACGTCGGTCTCATCGATTCCGAGACTAATGGCCAGCGCCAAGTCAAAATCAGGACCATCTAATATCCAACCATACTCTTCCGGATTGTTAACCGCATAACGCGGTAAAGTATCTTTTATTAAGCAATTTTCCTTATCAAGCATTTTCTTGTTTTCATTGATTTGGCTAAATCTAAGATTAAAATCTATCATTTTGTTTGTTTTTTCAGATGTTAATCTCACTTTGAATCTTTTACTAAAAACAGAACTGTCCCGCATACCTAGCTCGGGGTTTTCTGGGTCCACGTTGCTCTTTATTTTTATCTGCTCTAGGCTTGGAGCTATATAGATTGCTTTTCTACCGCTCTTCTTTCTAGTCTTTTTATCTTTTACTTTTATTTCATATTCCTCTATTACAGGGTATATCAACCCTTTCTCGTCCACTATTTCTACCGAAAGGACTGGGGTGGGGTTAGAGAATTGGTCGTGGGAATCCATCGCCTTTGCAGTATAGTAATATCTAGTATTCGGGAGTATTGTGTTTTTAAGACTTGAACCTACGCTGGTGTCTATTTCAAAGGAGACTGCGTCCCTAAAATCTCCATACGATTGCGGAGCAGTATCAAGCCTATAGATTCTATACTTCTTTATTCTGTCGTCTGCCGAAAACCTAACCATGCCCGAAGGAGCATTGCCAAAATAAATATCGGAAGGGTCTGTTTCATAAGAAGAGTTTTCATCTTCTCTTATTGAGATGGGGAACTGGTAGACGTCTCCGCTGCTTGGTTGCATATTAATCAATATTTGATTATTTACATTCCTATATCCTACGATATTCATATACGGAGCGGTTGGAGGGTTATTTTTGATATGCGTTGGGAAGAATACTCCCCCCTTGTCTTCCCAATCGGTTCCATAATATCGAATCTTAAAGATCCTATACGATGGTTTTGATTCATATGTCAAATCAAATGCAGGTACGGGGAGGCCCAGGGAATTAAGAAGGGCGTCAGTAATCCAATTACCAGTTTCCCAATCTCCGGCAGCTACCGTCGTCTGTTGGATTCTATTACATCGATATTGTGTACCGTAAACTAACACATATGCAAATGTTTGGTATGTGTATTTCTTCCCATATTTAACTTGGGTGTCCACGTACCTCACATACTCATCTGTGCTGCCGTTGCCAGTGAGAGGAGGAGGTGTTACGAAAAACCTTTGCACAGAACTGCCACGATTTATAGGGTCATGTTTGCCTCGATGGTTCCTTGTAAGTTCATATTTTTCAATTCCAAAAAATAAAGTTTCAACAAAGCACTTCTTTCCCTCTAGAATATTTTTAAAGTCTCTGCGCGTATTCTTTTTATTTGCGGTGTCCTCGTAGATTTTTTTATGGTCTCTAACGGTCAACCTTAATTGGCCAACATCCGTGAACATATCCATGGGTAAGAAAAAATCTTCCGCCCGATCCGAGAAAAAAGTCTTTGACCTTCGGTGCATGGCATCGGTAACAAGGATTGATGCATCAGAATCCGAGGTCGAGATGTCGAGGTACATCTTTTCTATAGCATCATCTAACAAAACAGAAGGTAAGTTAACATTGTTCGTCCTATAACCAAATGCTTCTTTGCCAAGAATATTTGCCTGTCTTACAAAATTGGGATTCGGGTCCTGCGACCCCAAGAACCCCCACATCATCGTCGGATCCGAGGATTCTTCATTAATGGGTGTCGGGCCACCACTTGGGAGGTCGATTGCACTAACCACATTCCTCATGAATGGATCTGCAAGATTCATAGCCATAATTTTTTGCATTAATCCGCCATGCTTTTCGAGCGTAAGCGCACCTCCAAACGCAGCATTGTTCGTAACTTTATCGGGTAGCCACTCCTTTGTCCTCTGCGCCAACGGGTGAAACAAGCTAAGTATGGGGTACTTGAATTTTATCTCTACGCTCATCGGGAACGCTGCTCCCCCTTGTGATAATTTTGTATTTTTTTGTCCGATATCAAGCGAATTTCTTAAAGTGAAGTCTAAATCGCCAAAATATTTCTCAATATCCGGATGATTAAAATTAAAGTAATCAAATGTAGCATTATTCAGAAGTGAGTTTAATGAGTCCGGGGCCACGGGCGCCGTGGGCGTCTGAAGTGTCCCGTCGGCCTCTATATGAGCGCTTTCTGCTAGAAATCTATTTCTATTTTTACGAACTTGACTTGGCTTATTGGACGTCTCATCTTCGAACCCTAAAGTTTGATATCCCTTCACGCATTTCGACCAAGCTCTCAAATAATCAACGACGGTTGCATTTTTAATTAGAGAGAATGAGATCGTACCAGCGAGGCTTGTAAAATCTACATAATCGGCCCCGTATAAAGCTTCGAATACTTGAATCGAATTTATGACATTTTTTGTAGTATCAGTAAAAGCATTCAATTTTTCGTCGCCGCCTCCGGCCGTAACTTTTGAATAGTAGGGATTGTCTAAAACAAAATTTGCATATTCATAATCATAAGGATTAGGTAATATAAACTCCACTCTATCGCCCGTATCTTTAAATACGATCTCCAGGCCCTTATACTTGCCGAACTTGATCGCCGCTATGCTTGTGTTTATATCAGGCAGGGCGTTAACTGCATCTTCGTAATCTTTCAGATAGTAGTGATACCGAAACTTAACATCAGCATCCATCGCGGCGCCATCAATATTTGCCTTTGTTAAAGCATCCTTGGAGTAAGGAGTGGGATATTCAAACGAATAATCTTCTATAAATGACGCATTTTCTTTAGATGTAGCAAGAAAACCAGCGGCCCCTTCGGGATCGTCAGCTATAGCCTTCAGTACGTCCTCCATTGAAAGAGGAGCTTGATCTCCTTCTACAGAGCTTTGAGTTGTTCCTATGTTCATGCCGTAACCAAATGGCTCCGGGGACGCCATAACAAATGGGAATGCATATACTGCTGCAGGATCCATTGAGGTATCAAACGCTATTCCGTCATCTGTTATATTATAACTCCAAAAATCCTGTTTTAAGGCTACGGTGAAAGTTTCTTCGTTGTTCTCTATAGTCCCAGCCTTAAAGTTAAAGTCGTCTCCTGGGAAGGTGCTTGTGTTTTCTGTATAATCAGAGAAATTCCATAAAACTGTCGTTAAATTGAATAAAGTTGGGACTTCATAGGTAGTATTAGAATTTGCATCTTCTACATATTCCCCATTTTTTTGTACAAACTTCTCCGTATAAGCACCTATAATATCCGAAGGTTCGTTATTGCCATCAAGTGGCGGCAGATCAATTTCTTGAATTTCTCCGATACCGATTCCGGGACTAGTATAGTAAGAAGAGAACTCTCTCCTCATCGGATCCCGGCTAACGATGCCTATAGATTGTATATTATAATAACAAGTATTCTTAGATATATTTGGTAATATCATTCATGTAATCCTATAATGTGGAGGTGTCCTCTGGCATTATCTTAACATTTCCACCAAGTAAATCACCACTATTTGGGTTTAATGCTTTTTCAATATTATTCATTATCTCTTCCTGTTGGGGTGATACTGTCTGTAACCCCTTAAGCTGCTGTGTTTGGCTAAAGTTTTCATTAACAATTTTAAAGTACTTATCATAAATAGGAAGCTCTAATAGATTAGTTTTTTTGATATTAAAATTCTTCAACTCATATCTATTCATCCTGCATAGTGTGTTTTGGATTTTTCCATTTGACATCCTAGCCAGGTCAAGCGCTTTCCATATCCCTTTTTTAGGATTCGGATTGCCGGTGTTATCTAGTTCATAGCCAGATAGATATTCAATTATAACTAAATTTTTGTAATTCATATAATAAGCACCAAAATTCTTAGCACTATTCAAAGAACTATCAATGTTCCCTAGATTAGTTTTTTTCACCAAACCAGAGTTCATCATATTAAACATTAGAGATTTCGTCTGGTTGGGTAGTATTTTGATGGCTTTCGTAACCTGCTCCTTTGAGGGATCCGGTGCAAATTTAGGCTTGGAAATGGCAGAAGCGGGACTATTGATATCATATAATGACATATTGTCTTTGTTATAATCTAAATAAGAATTCGCAGCTATAGAAAACATAAATAAAGAATTTTTGATTTTGGGTTTCTTCAAAAGATTTTTCTTTATAAGTCCAACGCCCTTCTCTTTTTTAGACTCCGACTTGGTTATAGCAAAATTCTTTTTTTCGCTTTTTTGAGAAGCTGTTATCGTGACCCCTTCGTCACCAAAGAATTCTTTTATAGATGCATCTATACATTGTTTTTGATTTGATCCCTTCTCAGAAAGGATCTTTTTTATTTTATTGTATTTTACAATTTTTGAAATCACGTCGTTATAGGCGTCAGTGTCAATTTTTGAAATATCAATATTTAGATTATCAAAGATCGGTTTGTCGTCATAAGAATTAAAAATAAGAGCTAACTGTTTCTTTTCTCCACCGGGGGTCTCTTTCTGTTTTACTTTTATTTGTGCCATCTTGATGACTGCGGGTGTTAGAAACGCATACTTCGTGCCCTCCACGGAGTCATTCGGATTAAGCGACCCTCCACCGGCAATCGGGACTAATGCGTTAGAAAAATCGTTAGCATTGTTGGCGGTATCCGAAATAAAGTATTTCTCTGTCTCTAGATTAACTCTATTTAAAAACTCGTTTCTCTTAACAAGTCTACTTGGTAAATAATTTATTGGGGCGACACCTGTTTCCCCTACAACATTAGACAACTTTTTTCCAGAAGATAGATATTCATATCCATAATAAGTTGAATCCGATGCAACCACATCTTTAAAGTAATGCATAAATTTAATTTCTTTTATATTCTTCGGAGCTTTCTTGTTAGACTTTTGAGGAAATCCTGCGGATACCCCCGGTTTTTTAGATTTGTATTGTTTTGTGAAATTTTGAAGTTTGGAGGAGACCTGCATCAGGGTATTGATTAATTTCTCGATACCATCCGGACTTCCGGAAACGGAAGAACATGTATTATAAAAAAATCTAGCAGTTCTCTTGATATCCAACGGACCGGTCCCAAGCGTAAGAGTCACGAGAAGATCTTTTACCGCAGCAGAAAGAACTTTATTAGAAGAGTTCAAATTAATGTATTTAAAGTTATAACATTTAGAATTGTAATTGTAATTTTTTTGAGCATCTATCTTTAGTTTTTTCAATTCTTGTATGCGTTTTGATAGCTTCTTTATCATTCCCCCTATTTTATTGGAAGTCAAATCTATAATAGATCCTTCTATCCCATATTGATAGAAGCTTCCTTCTGCCTGCTCAAACTCATCGTGAAAATCAAAAGTCTTTATAAGTTTATTAGATTTCATATCATCAAAAATATTATTAATAGTCGAGAATTTATTGTCGGAGTTTCCTCCTGCCATCGCCTGGTCTGGGTTTTTAAACTCCCTTACAACTATGTGCTTCCCAACAGGAGTTACTTCACCATTTGCTATTTCAACTTTTCTTCTCATTAACCTCAAAGTTTTGAAAAGAGCAAAATCTTTTAAATCTATTCCATTATCATTAAAGTGATTCGAGAAGGATATATATTTTTTAAGCAAATTATTTATATTAACTGAAAAGCACCCAGTCGTAGTATCGTAATATGTTCTTGAAAGATAAATTTCCGAAAATATCGAAGGTTTAAATTCCGCACTAGCAAGGATTGGTTTTGAAAAAGATATATTACTCATTTGTTTAAGCACCCTATAATCTTTTATCTTTAAATTAGTAACAGTCCCCACACTTAAATATTGACTACTTTTTGTATGAGACACACCAGCCATGACGCCCGCTTCACTATTCATAAAGTGAACTGCTCCTGTCCATACCGAATTTGTGCCTCCGTTTGTTAATAGATATGCTTTAGAGGTGGCCGGGATCTTTCCCTCCTCTAAAACAACCTCTCTCTTTATAAGAGGATTAATTTTTTTAGACATGGCAAGTATACCGGGTTCGCTATTTTGGTAAAGAGAACCCACTATTTTAGGAATGAAAAAATATTGTAAATTTGAAGGATTAAGCCCGTCCACCATAAACTCAAATTCTAATGGTATCTCGTATAATTTACCGCCGATATCTTGTCTAACAAAGAACTTCTGCAGTTGCGCCGTATTGAACTTTAATCCCATTTCAGACAAAGCGGCCTGTATGTTGATTATCTTTTCTTTCTTCGTCTTCGTGTCCTGAGTCTTTAGCTCTTTCGTGCTGACTATTGTTTTCTCTGTTAGTACAGTGGAGGCCGCGTCAACATCTGTTGTTTGTATAATCTTCAAGTACAGATTTTTTTTAGAAGATTTTGTAAACCATTTTACATATTTATCTCCCCTTTCTTTTAAGACCACTGTTAATTTTACTTTCAACTGTTGTCCGATAGAAAATAGTTCTATACTTTTAGCTCCAAACTCTGGGAAAGGCCCGGTGCCCATTGAACTCATTATAGCCATTAGCAAATCTCTCCTACATCTTCCGCGTCATCCCCATAAATATCAATGATATTTGATTTTGTAGAGCCTTTCGGTGTTAAAAGTTTATCGTTACGGAGATTCTTCAGCCGATCTTGGTATTTACGGAAAAGTTCACTATCAATTTCCTCATCAACGAAGACGTTCATATAATATCCAACATGTGTTTCGCTTACGGGGATAGAAGAAATTTCTTGTGCTTCTTTCGGGCTATACAATATTGAGGATCCCTTGGTGCTTGGATCCTCAGTAAAATAAAGTCTCTTCAACGTTTTAGAAGTTTGACCTTCCTCCCAGTTAACCAAAGACGTAAGAACATTCGCCGTGAACAAAGTCCCTTGTACTGCCGTGTCCTTTGTTACTACTTCAATAAATACAGCCTGATCTATTATAAATTGTTCATTGCTAGTGGATGGTATAGCATTAAAATTTGTTGTTACCCCAGCGACCGCGTTGACGAGGCTAAGATTAAAACTCTTTATGCTGTTACTAATGGCCTCCGCCAAATGTGTATTGGTCGAAACATCACTTGTGCCTATGATAGTTTTAGTGGAATCCGCTTTGGCAACAGAACTATCAGTTAAGGCGTTGTATATCGACCCGTCCCAGGTAGTAAATTTAATAGTTTGTCCATTCGACAAACTCCCTACTCCGCTTACTATAAAAGTGGCACTAGCTAGCTTTGTATTATTTTCCATTTCAAAAACTTCAATAGAGAAATTTTCATTTTCAAAGTACGTATTTTTTTCATCGATCACCAATAGAAGATAATCGTTTTTAACTCTCAATGTGAGACCATCCATAATGGCTTGACTTTCCACAATATCTTCCTCAAGATCATTGATGGTCTTTGAATCATCTAGTAAAGTTCTAATTTTTATATCCGAGCTAATTTGTGGGATTGGCAAATTGCCATATGTATAATATTTTGTATTGAAGTCGTCCAATTCCTTGTTGCCTGGGGGTGCCGCCATTAAATCTAAGGTCAGCGATCTAAGGCCTAGCTCTTTTTGGTTAAGAGACAGAATATTCCATGCAGGTAGTTTTTGATTTTTTAACTCTGCCGAGCCAAGTGGCATACCTTCATAATATATATCATGATCGAATTCTCTTCTGCCTTTCCCAAATTCCGTAGACTCAAAGTTTGTTTCGTAAACAGGGAAAGATTTGACTCCCGACACCATAGAATAATACTTTATAACAGTAATTATGGGGTCCGTTCCCACCCATTTTTGTAGTTCATTGCTCCATTTGGGCTCTCCTTTTACCTCTACTTTAAATTCAGTTGAATTAGGTACGACGGCGCCGACGTCGGTGTTGTTGCCACCTCCGAGTTCTGAATAGAAGGACTTCCCCCCTTTTATTTTTGACCCTATTTCCGCGAGCATCCAAGGTATCCAGTCTTTTATATTTGGAAAGTTCTGCTTATAGTTAATGTATTTATATTCAACGGTGGCTGCCTGGAGGACTTCGATCGTTTCAAATGTTTCGAATCCTACGTGATTCTTTACCGATACACTCATTAGAACACTTTGTTCCCCCTCCTCGATTTCTGCGAGGCTGTAAGTGTCCCCATAATCATACTGTGCTCTGCTCCGAACTGATTCCTTGATCCTTGTAGACGCATCGTTCTGGTTCTCCGCAATCGGGTTGGAAACGCTTGTAGCGTCAGTTGGAGTCATATATTGAGCGTCATAAATAACGTCATCATCAAAGAAGGCGTATTTTTTTGGTTTGAACATTCCTTTTGCCAAAAGCAGTTTGCCATATTGAGTTAGCTCAATATCTATAACTTCTTCTTTTCTGTTGAAGAATGTCATTCTTTCTCGGCTCCTTCAATTTCCACGCCTGCTTCTATTCGCCCCAACTCGACCAATGAGAAGAAATCGTATGGCCAATTATAACTATGCTTGAAATCTTTTTCCGACGACTTAAAGAGGAACTGGAATCGATCGTCATCCTTAGAGTCGGCGGTAATCTTGAAATAATTATTTTCTGCCCTTCTCTTAACCTTGAAAACCATCCATCTCGTTTCGGGGGGCAGTGAGTTACCACCGAAGAATTCATGCTTGTCCATTACATGTTCAATCGTTACATCCTGTTTTTCCGCCGTTACAGATATCTTAGGCATGACTCCTTGCCAAATATCTGACAGGTCCTGCTGGTCCAGGTTGTGGTCAAATTCAAAGATATACATAACAAATGGATCCGTATTTAAATCCCCGTCAGTGAAATCCAATTGCGGAGGAATTACATATTTTTGCATCTTTTCATACATGTCCGTGATGCTAGTCTGCTGTAGATTGTCTGCTCCGTCCCCTGTGTTTGCCTTTTCTACAGCAATGCCGCTTTTGTTCTTAAGTTTAATTTGGTAGTCATATGTTTTTTTATCAATTTTGAAAAAAGATTTTCCGATGTATTGAGTCGTTTCCAAAGAAACTAATTTTTTATTGTCTACAAAAGGAATAGCAACGATAGCTTCGGAGATATTTTTACTTTCGGCTATTTCACTAATTTTCTTCGTAGTGCTCGTAAATCCGACCACATCTAATAAAGCATTGTTGCTACCATTTGACACTCCTATTTTTATACCGGATCCGGCTCCGGGTATTTGTCCATAGCCGGCCCACACGCTACAAGGATATTTAGAATGATCCACCGTTCCACTTAGATTAAAAGCCGGGCATTCCCATTTTGTACCTATTGACCATACATCAAAAGCCGAATCAGCAGAGTCTTCAAAAGAAATTGGCAAGAAATCACCAGATGGACCGAGACCAGTTGAATAATTTACTTTTTTCACTCTTGTCCTTCCAAAAATATTCATTGAAGAGCTTAGTTGCATTGCAGCTTTTGATGCAGCATCCGAATAAGTGGTTTGGCTAAGCCCCGGTGACGTGTTGTCATATGAAGCCGTTAGGCCCGCAAATATCTCCGCTAACGTATATTTTTTAGTCTCCAATGCATTAAAAGTTAATGTCGCTTGAGATAGGCCATAAAAATAAGGAGGTGTGTACGGCGCGTAGGCTGGGTCGTCGAACTGTCGTAAATTCGTAGTGACACTATCGGCGTATGTGCTAGAGATGGGAGGTCCATATATACTTCCTCTGTTCCTAAATCTGCCCGAGCCGCCGGTACCATGAGCACCCTCCGACATAATAAAATCATTAGTTTTATACATGTTCACTTTCATATCGTAAACTTCGCCCGCCTTCATTGTTTTGAATTTGCTTTCGGGAGCAGAAAAGAAATTTGTTAAAGATTCATCTTTTATAAAGAATTTAACCGACTCCGCAAAGAAGTTATGCATTGCTAATTCAAAATTTGGCTTCTTTTGAAGGTCCATCCAATTAAAATATGCATAAGATGATGTTGCAGTTGGCTCGGCAAGATAAACATCTGTTTGTGTGATAATTGTATCCTCGAAATTATCTTTAAAAGTAATCGTAGGCGGTACGTGTTTGGTAACATCAATTAGCGATTCAAATGGCATCCTGTATGATGGGTGGGTATTATAGCCAATTTTATAAACACTATCATGTGAACCTGTCGGACGGTCGGTAAAACAAGGGAAATCCACAGCTATGCCAGATTTAATACTATTGAACATAATACCAGGAGCAAAAGACCATCTAAGCATAGAATTCAATCTTTCCGAACTTGGGTCATTGGTGTTCTCATTGGACCCGCTCAAATAGGGTCCAATGGACTGGGACATAAGCGACGCAAGCTGCGCCGTCCTAGTGGCAGGGTAGAACCCATTATATGGCAATAATTTTTTTACGCCCCTGCATGTCATTTTAATTCTTGAATCTTTCCCTATCTTTTCCCCAACATGATTGTCTTGAATGACATCGAAATACTTCATAAACTCAGAGTGAGAGTAAGTGTTAAAAAAGTTTTCATTAAAGTCCGCAAACTCTCCTTCCGCACTAGATGTGAATGCTGCTCCATCTAAACTAAAAAGCTTATTATTTTTACCGATAAACGATGCGTCCTGATTGTTTAGATAAAAATCCATGTGGTCGGAAATTCTAAACTCCGGTATGATCGTGTATTCTTTTGCAATTCTCCTAATATCCTCCGAGTAATCCTCATAAGAATCAAACCAAGGGCTTTTACTTGCGGAGAAAGCGGTTGTATAGTAGGGAAGGGCAAAGACGAGATTCTCCGGAGTGGGGTTTGTAGAAAAGTGTTGGTTATAGGGTCTCCTATAAAAGCACGCAGACGCGGAATAGTGATATCCATAAGACCCAGTTCCGCTTGTAAATCCAGACGGCCCATCCAAAGGTGTTGTATATGGGTATTGTACTAGTTCACCAACCGCTCCCGGCACCAGAGTCAAATCTAGGACGGGACCGTATTGTGTCAGCCCGGATGAATAGTCTGCCAGACCGGCGTCCAGAGGCCATACACTTAAAGCGCTATTCTTGTTATTATAAATTGTATAGTTCTGCGAATTTACGGCGGCCCCGGCTGTCCTATCTCTAGCGTGAAGACTGTCTCTCCAAAATGTACGGTGGTCTCTACGATCAAATCCATTATCACCAGTCCCTGACTGTTCCGTATAATTTTGACGCATACGGGATTTTGCCAAATATGCATTATTAGATTTTGGATAAATATTTTCACTATAATTCAAAGAGACGAGCCCCGAAATAGGGTTTTCATCTCCAAGATCTTTATTTGTATAAACTTCATACAGTTTATCGTATACTTGCTTAGCCGCATTTTGTTCTGTGGCTAAAGCGTTGTTCAAATCTGTAGAAGCAAACTTGGATAGATTATTTCCATATGTATGTTTGATATCAAACTGCGCCTCTTCACCATCATAATCTTTTGTAGTTACCCTATGGATTACTGGTCTGAATCTGCTAATTACCGGAGGCTCCGTAAAAGAACTAAGCCCTCTAACATTTGTCGAACTATTATGCTTAACTTTTTCTTTTCCAGAAGCGCCCGACCATTTGTATTGTGACTTGGCAAAGAAATCATTTTCTGCCGTGAAAGTAGAAATACGATTATTTTTAACCATGTCCCTCACTAGCGGACTCTTTGAATTTCCAATTTGTTGCCAACTAACGAATCCATAAGGTCCGTTTTGATGAAGCAACAATGCATTCAGGAGGTTCGTAGAACTCAATGAAGCAATAGATGTATTTAGAGATGCAGCACTTACAGTGTTGCTTCCCGTTAGAAGAGGAGCGTTGATCAAAGTATTAAGACCAACGAAGTCTACAACATGACTACTAATAGAAATTTCACTTGCACTCAAGAAAGTAAAATCAGAAACCTCTCCTAAAGAGCTAGAAACATAGCCCCTAGAACTGGCAAATCCATAAGGAGCGCCATTAATATCTAACATCGAGGATGTAATCCAGTTGTAGTTTCTATCGCTTTGCGGTATTTGGTGTGTTACGTTATCATTATCATTAATTGATCCAGACCCTACGCTAAGATTTATAGGTGGTAAACCATAATTAGCACCAGTAACAAATATTGTTCTTCTTGAGTTTCTGTTTGTCTTGTGGGAAGAAGCAAGCAAAAAGTTGGATTGTGAATAGGCATCTCCGGAGACTGTACTTCCTGTCGTTATCCCGTATGCAAGGGAATGGGCGCTGCCGCTGGCCCCAAGCCTCGTTCTAACAAACGAATTCCTATAGTTTAATTGATTGTATACAGAATACGTCTCTGACGCGGGGTCTAGAAATCCTTTACTAAGCACTTCTTTTCCGCCGGGGGCAGAGAATCTTTCTGCTATGACTGTTTTATTTGATCCCGTGGATCTATCGGGAAGTGCAAAATCTAAGTCGCCTGTTAAATTAAAGTTCTCCGCATATTGACTGTTGGCCCCCCCTCCTCCAGTAGAGCCAGAAATAAACCACATATTATTTATGTCTCGGCCAGTTGTCATAACAACTTCATAATTTCTTTCGAAATTGCCCATGGTCGTTGTGGGATTTGTGAAGTTTAAATTACCACTTATGGCGGAGCCACTATGTTGGTAAAACGAAATATTTCTAATATTAACGGCTCTTTTCGCTCCTGGCAGTCTGGTCCTTGTTCCTCTCGCAAAGTGGATATTGACACTATCCACCGGAACTATCGTAATTTGCCCCGCAGTCGTTACTAAATTGTACCCTTCGGCTCTTGAATAGGCATCATCTAAATTATTAGATTGATCAGGCTTGTTTAAACCAACATTTTTATATTGGCGCCCCCCGACAAATCTCTCTGTAAACACGCTCTGTAGCGGAGACTCCAGTTCGTTGTTGGAAATATCATTGCCAAAACTAATTTGAGTTCCCGGTAATGCAGTATTAAATAAAGATAGGTAACCGCCTAGGGGCTTTCCGCTATCATGTTCAGAACTTGCACTATAGAGCATAAATGGCAACAACATTTCGCTGCCACTAGCGATATAGGAATCGGGGGTATTCTCAATATTAACTTCTATTATCTTTTTCTTTTTTAATAATTCGGTAGGAATGATCTCTTCTATGTATACTTTTCTCATATCAGAGATATTTGTACTCTTTACTATAATTTGCTTGTTTGAACCAAAATGTAATAGGCTTGGTACGGCAAGCATCCCTTTCTTGCCTGCGGGCATTTTAACGCCGCCGCCAATTTGTTTTGTTGTCATGCTCGTACTAAACACAAACGGCTTGCTCTGAAGGTCTTGATTACTACTTTGGTAAACTTTAAATAATTTTTGTCTAGCAACATCAACAATAGGATTGCCCGTCTTAGCATACTTCGTTTTATCAACTTTATTTTTCCACCAAAGAATATGATAATCTTGATCTGTGCTAGGAGGGGAGAGCACCAGAGGGCCTGCCAAAAACGGATTTGGTTTTGGATGGAACCCTTCGTATGGCTCCATCCGCGTATCCAAAATTGTAATACCACCATCGTTCTGAGTAAAATCTATATTCGGCTGAAGTTGTCCTGACGACTCCGGCTCTGTAAATTTGGAGTCGATGGTAGGAAATTTATTCCTATATTTATTTCTTTCAAGGGCGTGACTCTCAATAACAGTTTTGATTCCCTTATTAATATTTGCGGAAGCAGGAACCAGATTCATAATCATAGTACCCAACGACTGGTCTACCCATTTATAGTAATCAATAAATTTTTCTATGTCAGGAGTGTTGCCTAATCTCTCAAAGAAGATTTGCTTTAAAAATGAAAGTCTCTTGTAATCTTGCCTATATCTCTCTTCATACCGACCTATTAAAGCACCGTAGTCCCTAATTGAGGAAAAGAAGTTCAATATCTGTTCTGTTAAACCTTGATACATGTTCTTTTCTATGGAAGTAAAAAACGTTATTGGCTTTTGATCTCTATAGAAATTGTCATCGTCAAAATTTAAAATTGATATCATATCTTCCGAATACAGTACTTCCGGGAGTTGTTTCCTTGAGTCTTCTAGGTATTCTACTGAAACAAACGAAGACGTCGTGGCCGGGAATCCATACCCAGCGGCACCGTTCGTGACATTAATTACATTTCCAAGCCATCCATAATCCTTTTTGTTATCGATAGATCCAGAAGTGATATCGTATACTTCTATCTCACCCGAAGAATTAGAACCAGTGATAAGCTCGAAATCCCAATCAAGAGCAAGGGTTTTAATTTTCGGGATGAAGACGTTTGTTGAGCCACTAGGAGATGCAGAGCCTGTTTGGAAAACAAACGCATTGTTCGCAGGCTGACTTACTCCGTAATTATTGCTATCCAAAGCATGAGCTTTGATCTCCTCATTGTTAAGATGAGACATCCAAGCCTTTACGGAGGCGATCTTTACATCCGAGGGAACACTAACAGTACCTGTAAAATTAGTTCTACTCGCCCCAGCAAAAAGTCGTTTTGCAGCGGACATAAATCCTCTGCCGTGCGCGTTACTAACCGACTCCGAAACGTGGAATTCATTCTTTACTATGTCTTGTATGTTGTTGATTCCATAGAACTCAACCATGTATGTATCGGCGGTGACAACAGTTCTATTGTCGAGAGTAGCTTGTGGATATTTTGTTGGGGCAATCTTGACTGCAAAAGTCCAATTAGAATTATCGTAGACGTCATAAAAAACATCAGTCTCTAGTTTTCCGCTAGCCAGCAAAGAACTGGATAGCTGAAAATGTGCGTGTCTCCCGTCTTTTACACTCTTTACTGAACGTACTCCAAACGCCCAATCGTCCCCAGCAGCGTTATGTGCCCAAGTGGTATCAGTTGGAGAATCTGGTCTAGCCGAATGCGCTCCGAAAATAGAAGACGTCAACGGATAATTACCCTTAAATTGCACTGTATCCGGTTCTGGAATGTACGGGAAAAGAACGTTACTTTCGAACGTAGAGCCAAGCCCGTTCGCCTCTTGCTGCATCGTAGGGATATTGGAGGCTGACAGGAACGGGAGCATTGGATGTGATTCTAGTTTTAAACTATAAAATCTATAGGGTCCGAGTGTAACCCCATCGTATGCAGTGAGATTGGGGACCCCCGAGCCTGAGTATGCCTGCGCGTTGGCCCCGAATTTAATTTGGGTCGGTGTGGCATCGAAGGGGCCACCGTTAATGACCTCCGCCATCACGTCACTAAATTCGTCGTCGGTGGCTTGTTCTTTAATCCATATCTCGTTAGTAGTTGGATCTGACGCAGCCCACGGGCCGGCCTCCTTTTCAACAATAGTGAAGTTTATATTATAGGGTTGTGGGACGGTTAGTGTGAAACCTCCATCTGGTGTTTGCCCGACCGCTCTCAGCATATATGCCGATCCCGTATCGGTTGTAAGAGTTTTAATAGAATTAAAGTAATCTCCCGTTCCAGCAACGAAAGAAGCGGCTACCGTCCCGGTCTGTTGATAAACAGTGGCAGCGCCCGCATCTACAGAGCTAAAATCAAGGAAAGTCTTCTTTACTGTTGAATCATAGTATTCATCGTCAATGGCAAATGTAATATTATTGGCAAATGTATTAATTTTTATCAGGTCTTGGTCAACACCAAAACAATGCATAAGATTTCTAAGAGACTTTATAGTCCCTTTCGATTTCATTATTGTAAGAAGATTATTATAAATGTTCTTATAAATTAGATTTTTAATATCATCTAAACTTTGAGAATGCGTCTTGTCATTACTCATCTGTAAGAATTTTTCAACTATCTCGGCATCTACAAATATCTCCGAAATGTCGAATCCGACTCCTTCTAATAGATCTTTTGCAATTGGCATTTCTTTATTCGAATCCGATAGGGACCCCGAGGTGTACCTGACATCTTTAATCTTGTTGACTTCACTAATCATGATATGTAATTCATCAAAGTAGCTAGCCATAATTTGTGTTAGATGTTTAAGAGCAGGGGTTTCTTCTGCTTCCTCTGTAATCCAAGCTGGTAGCGAATGGTAGATAGAGGCATTATTGCTATGGTCGTGGTTGATCCCTTCTTTTATTTTGGTCTCTATCAGTGCTTGTACGTCTGGATGTCGTTCATAGATTATTGGGTCTTTGAATTCTGCGCTGGACGCGCTCGACTCTACAATCGCAGAACTAGTGGACCTCATGTCAATCGGTAACGCGCTCCCGGTGGAATCTGTATTAACGTACCCTGTCCATGTGCCATTAGTTATTCTACCCGAATAATCAAGGACCATTGAATCTACGCTGGCGGTTTGTGTTATTCCTTCGTTGAATTTGTAATAGACACCCAGGTCTACTGCATTCCCATCCGCAGTTGACCCACTATAATAGTATTTGATATCATCAGTGTTTGTACCACCCCCGATCTGCCGTTTCCAATATCTACCAATTTGCTCCGATGTTCTCTCTTTTCTCCAAAAGCGGAACTCATCGAGCGCACCACTTAAGGCTCCGTATCCACGATAATCGGGGCTCAATGGCACATCCGGTGACCCCGATGGTGACGTAATTAAAGAACCTATTTGCGCTATCATCGTCCCTGTTATGGAAGACACGGAAGATCCAGTTATTACCTCTTCGTTTAGGGCTCCGTCAACATAAAGCCTAGCGCGAGTGTTACTCCCCGTGTTAGCGAAGCTAAACGCGTAGTGGTGCCACGCTGAACTGGTGATTGGCACGTCAGAGCCAAGTGCAATTGTGGTTTCGCCTCCCAATTGTGATGGTTGGGGGTCAAAAGCACCAGAAGTGTTCAAACCAGAACCCGACATCAGAGTAACGTAAAAAGATGAGCCCGAGGTGATTGGAGAAACACAAGTGGCGATTCTAAGGCGCCCATACCCTGGGTTGTCAGTGGCCAATCTTAAACTATAATATCTATAAGATCCGACAGTATTTCCGTCGTATGCAATGAGATTGGGGACCCCCGAACCCGAGTAAGCCTGTGCGTTGGTTCCGAATTTAATTTGGTTGTTCGATTCTGTAGATGGACCCCCGTTAATGACCTCCGCCATTACGTTACTAAAATCATCGTCGGTGGATTGTGTTTTAATCCATATTTCGTTACTCCCAGGGCTTCCACCGCTCCAACCGAACGAGGATTTTTCAACAATAGTAAAGTTTATATCAAAGGGCTCCGGGGCTGTTAATGTGAAGCTACCGTTTATGGTTTGTCCGACCGCCCTTAATATATCTACCGAGCCCGTATCAGTTGTAAGGGTTTTACTAGAATCGAAGTAATCTCCCGTCCCGGCAGTCAAGGTGGCGGCTATGGTTGATCCTGTCAGCTTTGTCCACGAACCGCTATTCCACAGATCAAACACTACTTGAGTAGGAGACTCCGCTCCTGTCACATAAGAATCTTTTCTAAGCCAGAACTCAACCGTAACACCGTCCGTTCCGTTAAATTCAAGATTTGATGTTCGATTGGTATTAGAATCATAATAGTTTGGGAGCGTATTTGCGGATCCGGTGCTCTTTAGGTCTCCACTTAATGTCTCTTCTCCTCGAATTTTGCTCGGATGCGGGCCGCCTTTTAGGAAAATATATTGTGCATAATCGTTGTAAGCATATGGATGTGTAAATTTTTCAAAGCTCCCCGCTCGCCCTCCTAGTGAACCAGTCCCTAGAAAGTTAATATATCCATTTGTTCTAGGATAATGATTTTCAAAAATATACTTATCGATTAAAAGGGACGTTTGGTCCCACTCCATTTTTTCTCTCAAGGAGCCATCATATGGGTATTCCCTGTAGATCCTCTCGATAGAATCTTGGTAATAACGAGCAGCCGATCCATAACGAGCAAAGTTTTTAGGATCAGAGTAGTCTATTTGAGGCAATATCTTTTTAGCCTTATTTAGATAAGTTGGTATATAAGCAGCGGATTCAACTTCTTGTTCTAAATCTTTACTACTTTTTTTAGTCAAGATTTGACTAAACTTATCTTTTTTAAACAGATCTTTTAAGCTCATTTCTCTTCGACTCTAAATCTAAAAATTTCCGGCTGCTCTTGATAATCGCCATTTATGTTATACGCAACTCGAAGATTATACATGTAATCGGTATCGAGCATGCTCATATCGAGGTCAAAATAATTTCCATCAGAATCATAAGATAGTTTTGTTGCCATCGTGCTCGCCGTATTGTAAGGGACGACTTCTAGTCCATCGACGGCTCTTATAACTTTATAATGTGCCTCTTCGATTACTTCCGTATTCGGCATTGTAGAAGCCTTGGTATAGATATTTGGATTCCAATCGCTTTCTCTAACAAACAATCTAAGTCGTGGATTCTCTTTATTAGTATAAGCTGCTTTTAAATTTGTTATATTTGTTATGTATTCCCTAATTGGATAGTTTGTTGATCCAGTCAAGCCCACCGGGGTTATAGTGCCCGTAAAGAATTGTGTTATTTCATGGTTATCCCAGGTGCCAGTAGCCCAAACATCATAAATTGTTTCCAAGGTTGAGGATCCCGTGAAAGCCAAGGAGGCCGTATAGATGCCAGTGTCATGGTAGCCGCCTGTCGCATACAAAAGGCTAGCCCCGACGTTTCCTCCCGCGCTGAGTATCATTTTAGAACCTGATGGCTCGGTGTCGGTCGCCGAACCAGAGTATAGAGCAACCATAATTGACCCTGTCTCGCCAACTTCAGGAATATTTTTTAACTGTCCTTTGACATAGTTATATAAGAATAAAGTATTAAGGTTGTCCGTCGCCGTTGCTAGCGAGCTACTCATGTAAAAGGATCCTCGGTCGTCTTGGTCCGAGGAGTCCCATCTCGCTTCGAGGACTGGCCTTTTAAAGAAAAAGTCGCTTGTCTTAGAAAAGAATTTCTTTGTGTAGTATGAATCGCTTGATCCGCTTAAATTCCTTGGGACATTTGTTCCATCTCCCACCGAGTATGCTTCTTGCGAGGCCGTAAGATAAACACCAAATCCATAATTTAAATAGGTTCCTGCCACCCACTCTTCAACAGCGGCAGTCACATCCACCTCTAAGTCCTCATCCCCCGTAGTAAAGGTCTCCGTATACATGGGCATTCCGTCGCTACCAGCGCTATATGCGGCCGTATGGTACGTTCCACCCGGCACATACCCCGTGGTTTGATCCATGCTAGAAGTCCCCCAGGCTCCATCCCATCCGCCTAACCCGGAGGCCGGGGCGCCAACAGAGCCCGAGAGGTTCCCTGAGACCCAGTTCGCTACCCCTATATCGGTATAATTCTCCATGTCAAGGCCCGTGCCCTGCGCCCAAGACTGGGAGACTGCCTGAACGTTTAATGTCATATCTCTTGGTAAGGTTAGCCCATGTTTTGCATTAAACATTTTAAGATAAAATCTTACACTGCCGCTTGCGGGGATTGTACCAGCCGTTCTATCAGCTTTTATTTCTCCCGTTGTGGTACCAGAAACCGGGAATTGGATCAAAACTCTTGAAAGTTCACTAGACCCCGAGCTTTCCTGGGCAAATATTGAAAAGACTTCCAATACGTCAGAGGCTCCCATATTGGATCCTGTCCCCCTTGTTGACAAGTTGGATTTGTAGGCATTTGTAATTGTAGTGTCCGCCGTGGGGGAATATCTTTTAATCGACATTATCTAACCTCACCTTTAATATTTACATTAGGAAATTTTATCTCATATATCATGTTTGTTGGAATAAGCAATAGTGCTCCATCCGGAGTTGTGTTAAGAGGAATACTATATTCATTACTAGAATATGCGCCGCCTGTTTTTTGACCAATACTAACATCTACAACATCTAAAACACTGTCAAGTTTGTTCAGTACTTTGTAGACATCTCTAATTTTGAATGGCTCCCCGATTTCGGGCAAAACTGTCATCTTGTCGTTGAGCGCCGCAAGACAATCTAATAAGGTTTGCTCCGGCGTGAACTGCCTATCCCCCGTTACAATAAAGTCTATCTCTAGATTGATAACATAAGCATCTAAAATATCAATTGTATCATTGACCATCTTGTGTCTTTGTATCCATGTTTTTAAATTTTGCTTTATCGTTGTGTTCGTCGCAGCTAGATTTCCATCAGAGTCTTCACTTATTGTATATAAATTAAGATTTCTCTTAACAGAGTCCTGGTCCTGGAATATAGAAGCTCTTTTAACTGCTCCGAATTTAGGAGGCATCCTATAACAAAGATTTATATAATCTTCTCTAGTAACTGCTCTTCCTTGCGCTGTGTAAGAGCCAAGTGCTCGAATTCTTATTTCATCGGAAGATATATTTTGTATGTCACCGTTGATCGGCTCTTCATTATGAACTTCAATACTATTTCTGACATTTTGCAATTTTGTCGCGTCTAAGGACTCTTCTGCTAAAAAGAAATACTGAATGCCCCCAGCGCCAGAGATCCCGCCAACAGGAACGTTCGAATCAGTGGTGTTGTTTTTCCTGTACTGAATTATTAGCGTCGTATTGTTTGGAGCAATTCCTAGTTTACTGTTAGAAAGTAATTTTGTTGGATCAAAACTACTTTCACTAATATACTTTTTACCATATACATTAAAGCTAATTTTATTCGGGTCCACGATGTCGTCCGAATCTACCTCTGACTCTGAGCCGAACCCAAACTGGAGGTAAGTGTTCCTATCGTCCTTTTCTACTGTAAACCGTCTAGGCACTACAACAGGCTTTAAAATTTCTTTTACTAGCTCTCTGTCGGATCCGGCATTTGGGATTGATTTATAAACAAAATCTTGTGTTAAGCTCTCTACTTCGTAATATTGCCTTCCTTGCTCATCATAGACAGAAATAATTTCCGTCGTGTTTTCGTCATCTATTGCAACTTTCAGGAATTTAGTGAAGTCCCCCACAGAGATTGTCTTTGTGGAGAGTTCTCCGGAGATTACCATTCCTGTTGCCTTGACAGCGTATTTAAGCGGTCTTCCCGTTGCAGAGTCAATCGTGGCCGGGTACTGGAGGTGTCCGGTGTCGGAAAAGTCTATATCCTCAGTCAACGTAAACGACGCCCCCCCTCCGCTTCTAACCGTCGTGCCTTTTAATATCTTAGGCATATAGCTAGAATCCGGACCGGATCCGACGCTGTTGGCAGGTATCAAAAGGAAAAAAGAAACTAGTCCTGTGGAGGAGTAGGCCTTATCTAATTTATATCCAAGTTGCCTCGCCAATCTAATAATATTATCGTAATCAACCGCGCTGTCGATGAAGGATTCGTTTACTTGGTAATCGAGATAAAAAGATAGCATGTCCCCCACATATGCAACCGTATCCAACATAAGAGAGCCGAAAGAAGATTCATTAAAATCTTTAAAGTTTGTGGGGTAATATCTTTTTGCGTATTCTACAAGCGACTGCTTTATTGACTCAAAGTCTCTATTCGTATAATTTATAGGATTATTTTTTTTTGCCATTATTGCGGTTCCTTAAGCAAAAATAATTAGTTCAAATCAACATTTATTGTCACGAGGTCTTTCAAACTTAAAGACTCAACAAAATAAAGTACTTTTAAGGCCAACACATTGCTGTCTGTGTCGGCAAATT
>Ga0208449_1000684_pt1 | contig 21503 bp, 29 predicted proteins | sample MalvireepMed_s17_FD_184247 | JGI IMG/M metagenome (GOLD analysis project Ga0208449, IMG submission 184247) | Marine viral communities from the Global Malaspina Expedition - Malaspina viral metaG DeepMed_s17 (SPAdes) (version 2) | ecosystem: Environmental > Aquatic > Marine > Oceanic | place...
TTGCTGAATTAGCAACATTGTTGTCTATTTCCAGTGCTAAATCCCCAGAAGCACCCGTAATCTCTACAGTACCCTCATCTAAAGCTAACACATTCACCCAGTGTGAACCCTTCTTATAGACATAAAGACCCTCAATACCATTACCTACAGGGTCTGCATTTGTACCATCAAAATACCTAATATCACCCGGTCTGGGTTTATCTGGTACTACATTGGTTCTTTCCAGCCTGAAGGTGGCTTGATTGAAAAGTACATTACCAAGACGCTTCAGTTCTTCAACCGTATATACGCCTAAAGACTCTGGATTAGACGGTAAGGGGCCGGGTTCATAATGAGTTACAGACTTTTCTACCCTATCGGTATAGGTAGCCATCAATTCATCTTGGAACCTCTAATCCCGGCGTTACTAACGTCCAAGGAATAGCCGTCCAATCTCCATGTTTGGTCACCAGTAGATTCAAATTTCACACCAATATATTTTCCGGTTACCCTAACAGGAACCTTTGATTGGGTATTAGGATTAAAAGTATACGGCCCTTCCCATGAAACACTATCTTCTGTAGACATTTGGCTACCAACATAAACATTTACAGTAGTAACACCAGATGCTGACATTTTTGGCCATACCGATGTAACCTGCTTAACCATTGCATGATTCGGTTGGCCCTGCGCGTCCATAGATAATCCGGTTCTTTCAATAAACGATGTCATATTACTACCATCTTCAGTATTTCCGGTATTATTTCTATACAATTTTGTATCAGTGGTAGAAGCCATAACCAGAGTCTTACCCTCTTTACTTATGAAAGAGGATGAAGTAATTTCACTCCAAGTTTTGTTTTCAGATGTCCATGTTGAAGTAGCAGCGTTCCATGAAGCAGTAGAGGTTGGATCAGCTTGTGTACCATATCCAATAAATCCCAGATTTGGAATATCTCTCTCTGTGAATGTTTTATTCACCCAATTGTAAACCAATGCTTTATCACACTGACCGGCTGAATTACCAGAAGTTACATAACAAGCCCAAATCTCTGTGTTAGCATAATCTGCCACAACAAAGGATTTTTCATAATGTGTGCCATGAATATCACCAAACACATAATCCCGCATCTTATGTGGAAGTATGGGTTTAATCTGTCTGCCATCATTGACATACATATCACCATTACCAAAGATGAAATGTTTTGTTCCCTGCTCGTCTGAAAACTCCGCTACACAATTCTTAGCTAATGCGCCAATAGTTGGTGACAGTTGGCGAAATGCAAAGATAAATGGCGTACCAACATACGTCATAGAGTATGTAGAATCTTCTTTGTAGATCATAAAGGTATCAGTAAGTGCCACACCATCTACAATTTTTCCTTTTGTATCTGCTAATTCATATTCACCAGCGTCCACAGTAGCCGATGTTTCATCCCATGATGTTGGGATAGTTTGTATAGCCGCCTCTGTTGACCATTTAACCTTTTTATTAAATGCAACCCCTGCCTCTGTTATATTTAAGGCAATCAAAAAAGTGCGGAATGCCCTTACAGAAAATGGATAATGATCAGAACCGGCCCCAGAAGACCAATTAGTAAGGTCTGCCATCCTTGTGGATGTAGCAGGTACACCTGAACTTAATGCCCAGAATTGCGGCTGATCAAGGCCATTAGCCATAATCAGGACACCACCTAATACGGTAGATGTCCAGCCTTCTTTAGCGGTAGCATTATAAGCCCCTGATGATCTGGTTATATTCGCCCAAGTTGATCCATTGTGGACATGGATAGCAGCAGTACTGGCTATGATCCAGTAATTAGCTGTACCTACTTCCAGATTAACAATATGAATAGGCGCAACAGGACAAGTAGCCATAACCTCCTTATAGCCGGGGGTTTTCTCTATAGCCCCATGCTCTGCCCTTATATTATTGCCATCCGTCCAGACGTTGAGAGGCAGTTGCCAAGCATTTATATCCTTGACAATCCCCATCTGCCCGACTTGATCAATCGGGATTAAAGCCATGTTAGGGCTTTACCGGCCAGCTAACGGCTTCTACTTCTAATACGGTGGTTAATCCCGCCGGAAGATCACGCAAGTCCTGACGATACGCTGTCATTGCGTCAGACATGGTTACGTCCTGTAGGGCGTACCAGTCTGTAGAAGACAGTCGTCGGGTACGGTCTTCTCTTAACCGCGCAATTGCGCGATCAAAAGCACCCGCTGCCCATGCAGCTTCTTCTGCATCTCTTGCTGTTTCTTCTTCCGGTGTCAGGTCCATTCTTACACCGTTTACTACTTTTGTTCTTGCCATCTAATTTACTCCTAATAATTAAGAAATACCAAATAACTGAATTACGCCATCAAAATTGCCACTGCTCATTTTGAACTGAATTTCGTCGATTGCTGTCGTGTCGTTTATGTACCCGGCTACAAACACGTTTTCAGTTATATCACTTCCCTGATAGGAATTTGAAATATGATAAAAATGTTTAACATAGGTTGTTGAGGCTGGACTAAATAAATGCAATATTCCAGCACCACATTCATCTGCGCCATTACCTATATCCGGGATAAGAATTTGGAAAGCAGTTCCGTTTGCTTGATCCCATGCAGCAACATAGGCTAAATCGGTGGCACTGTCGTTTTCATAATGATAAGGCCGAAATACTGTCGATTGAATTGTGCTTGTGTCATAACCACCACCAGCATCATCTGTAGCATTAACTTGAAATCCAAATTCTGCTTTATCAGTAGCAGGATTTATATCCGTCATCACAAACATATACTCATCATATGTACTATCAAGCACTACGCTGGAAGCCCCATCTACAAAAGAAAGTGAAGAGTCACCAGAAGCAGTCAGTGTTTTTATCAGTGTTGGTATACCCATTAGCCTACTCCGTACATTTTTATAGTGCCATCCATGTTGCCTGATGAAAACTTAAAATCAACTGCTGTAACTGCGGCGGTTGTATTTATATATCCGGCAACTTTATTGTTTACTACCCAATCCTCTTGATGAGAAAAAACAATGTTTGAATAAAAATGTTTTACATAAGTTGTATTAGAAGGATTAAATAAATGAAGCGTACCAGAGCAATGTTGATCAGCATCGCTGCCAACACCGGCAGCAAGAGTCTGATAACCCGTCCCCTGCGCTAAATCTCCGCTGGTGCTGTATGCCAACGCGCCATCATCAACATCTTCATCAGAATATGAATGAATAAATGTTGTAGTTTTTGCTAGATCATAAGAATGACTGGAAGTGTCATCTGAAAAGTTAACAGTAAACTGTACGTTATCAGTTGCTGGATTAACATTGAACCACTTAAAAACATAAAGTTTATAAGTGCTGTCTATGCTGGAAGTAAATGCAGAATTAGCATCACCTGACTCTGTATTAGTTGTTATCAGTGTCATTGCCATAATTACTTTACTCCCCACATTTTGATTTTTCCGACATCAATATTTCCACTTGAAAATTTGAAAGCCACAGCATTAACTGCGCTGGTCGTATTAAAATACCCAGACACATATTCATTTCTAGCGGCTGGAGCTGAGTGTGAAGTTGACGAAGTATAGTAAAACTGCTTCACATAAGTTGTTGATGCGGGATTGAATAAATGTAATTTCCCAACGCAATTTCCATCAGCATCATTATCAACACTAGCATTTAGTATTTGATAGCCAGTTCCTTGATATATATGTTTAGCGTCATCGTAACTAAGCGTAGCATCAGCACCTGCTTCCGTCTGGTAAGCGCGAAAATAAGTTGTAGTTTTAGTTACATTATAATTAGAGCCGCCATCTATACTCGCATTAAACGTCATATCAGCTGTGTCAGTTTGCGGATGAAGGGTATAAAGTCCGAAAATATACTCCCCATAAGTTGACGTAAGATCAGAAGTAAATGATAACGACGCAGAGCTAGATGCAGTCTGCGTAGAAAGCAGAACTACATCTGCGGTAGATACTCCGGCCACTCCCATAATGGCGGCTTTGTTTGCTCCTAATGGCATAATATTTTCCTCACTTCATGTCCGTCCCGGCAGCAAAGCCGTACCAAATGGTTCCCGCATCTACCGTTGTAAATGTCAATATATCTACTCCACTTGATGTTAATGATGGTGCCGAACCTCCAGCCCAATCTACTGAACTGGGCCAATTAACTGTCTGTGAACCGCCGTTAGTCAGGATCAATGTAAATGAACAAGCGCGTCCAGTGGCTGATGGGTTACTAAACGTAAAAGTATTTGTGCTGGTATCAACTGTTGCTGTTACGACATTACCAGCCGTTACATCAATATCCTGTGTACCACCACCCGTTCCGCCAATAGCACTTACGGTTTCCGCATAGTCCTTAAAGTAAGGCCTGACAACTTGGTAGTCTGCGTGATTAACTACTCCCGATCCGTCAGCAGTTACCGTCTTTGACGTTTGCACCGTGCCGAGAGTTGTAATATCATTGTAGTTTAACTCTGTCGCTGTAGAGGTAACCCCATCAAGAATATTCAATTCAGCGGCAGTAGACGTAACACCGTCTAGAATGTTTAATTCAGCCGCAGTAGACGTAACACCATCTAAGATATTTAATTCTGCTGCGGTTGAAGTTACACCATCTAATATATTAAGTTCAGCAGCCGTAGAGGTTACACCATCCAGAATATTTAATTCTGCTTCAGAAGAAGTAATAGCGGTTGTTCCTGAAAGGCCGCTAAATTGATTTTTCAGAACAGCTTTGATTAATTTTAAATGATCGTCGCCTTCTGCTACATCATCAGAAGTAGCTGGATTATCTGAATTTAATTGGCTAATATATGTTCCGCTTTCTAATCCCATTCTTTTATCCTCACTTCATATCTGTGCCAGCGGCAAATCCATACCATATAGTTCCTGCATCCAGAGTCGAGAAGGTAAGAACATCTACACCAGAAGATGTCAGGGAGGGTGCTGATCCACCAGCCCAGTCAACTGATCCCGGCCAGTTCACGGTTTGTGATCCACCATTGGTAAGAAACAGGGTGAATGAGCAAGCCTTTCCAGTAGCAGACGGGTTGCTGAATGTGAAGGTATTGGCACTTGTGTCTACCGTAGCTGAAACGACATTGCCAGCAGTAATATCAATGTCTTGAGTGCCGCCACCAGTTGCACCTATAGCATTAATAGTTTCAGCATAGTCCGTAAATCTTGGTCTTCCGATAACCTCATCTGCACAAGCGATTCCACCGCCTAATGTCATGTCACCATTAACATCCATTGATATGCCAGCAGCAGTTCCATGTGCTACACCACCGCCTATTTCTAACTTATCAGTGCCATCATCAATACCAATTCTAAAGTCAGCAGCATTGCCATCAAAGTTAAGATAGGTATCTACTGTTGCACCATCTCCAATCGTAACAGTATCATCAGTAATGGTAATAATGTTATTTGTGCCTACAGTTGAGCCTTCGCCAATAACGAGTTTATCTGCTGTATCATCTAATGCAACATAAAAATCTTTGGCATTACCGTCATAAACTAATGCAGCATCCTCCGCGCCACCATCTCCAATAGTAATGGTTGGCGTTGTTCCACCAACAACTATGTCGCCATTATCATCAATGGTAGTTGAACTATTCTGTAATGTTTTACCACCAGTGCCATCAAATCTTGCGATAGCATTATCTGTGGCTGAACCCGGCCCACTAGCATCTCCAACCGCACTCTTTCCATCAAGTAAATTTAGTTCAGCAGCAGTAGATGTAACCAGTGTTCCACCAAGTTTTAGCCCGTTGGATGTGTCGTGTGAAGCAACATCAAAGTCAATTGCGCCATCGGAGATGGTGACATCTCTGTCTGAGTTGATAGATATTGCAGGAGTTGTGCCAACTGCTGAACCCAAACCTACAACCAGATTATCATTCGTGTCATCAAGACCAACATAATAGTCTTGGGCGTTGCCGTCAAAAACAACCTTCTGATCCTCTGCACCACCGTCACCTACTGTTAGGTTTCCGCCAACTATAAGATCGGTAGTAAATCTGCCAGTAGTATTGACATCAAGAGCGTATGAAGGGCTGGTATCACCAATCCCTACCATTTGATTTTTCAGTGTAATAACGGCACTGCCATCTAAATAGAAATCAGTCCTAGCATTACCTGCGCCATTCTGTATCTGGAAATTTGAAGAATTGGAAGCATTATTATCCATTTCAAATATCTGGTCGCCAGAAGAAGTCTCAATCTCCAAAGTGTTACCAAGGTCAATTTTACTAACAGCAATGGCTGCATCAGATGCTACATCTGCATTAGCAATAGTGCCGTCTAGGATTGTGGTGGTGGTTACTGTCCCTGACCCACCTGCTTGTGTTGCTGCAAAATTATTTAACATTTTTAATTACCTCACGGGTATCCGCCAGTGTTCATAACCCTGAGTTGTGAACCTGAGTGACGATCTTTATTATCTTGGAACTGTATGTCGTCTATTGCTTGCTTAAATGCTGTTGCCCATAAAGCAACTCTTTCATCATTCATAATAAAAGGTTCAGCTTCCAATAATGTGCCGTATAAATACACATCAGGATTGTTGGTCAACATATCAGAGGTTGTATTTGATGCTGACAAAGCAGTAAATTTCTTATAGTAAAGCATTGATGTAGTATAAACCGCATCAGGATTTGGCCCTAACCTTACGTTATCCGCTATGATTGTAAACACTTGTGGTTTAGCTTTAGAACTTCCCGCCCACATTCTCGACATCATCTCTGGAGTTATATAAGATAATGGAGTTATTGGGTCAGTAGAGAGATGAAACTCTTTCATCTGCACAAAACCCGTAGGAAGTGAATATTCTCTAGTTCCAGCAACCGTAGAAATTGCAGTAGAAACAGTTTCCATATCCCGGATTCTTAAAATCCGGTTAAATCTCGCCTCTGCCAAAGAAATAAACTCTGGTATCCGGTCAGTCAAGTCACTTCTGTCAAGCCAATTAGCCGTCGCAGTCTTTAACTCCGCGAAATTCGATATTGCCATGATTAAACATGAACCAGTCGCATACTTACATTAGAACTGCCTACTCTCTGGTGATGTAGGTACTGAGACACAGCCCGTCCAGCAAACTTAGGTACATTAATGAATGTAAGTCCAGCCGCCAGTTTCAGATCGTTAGCAGTGCTAACAGAGGCACTTGACGAAGTAGAGAAGTTAAAATAAATCTCCCCATCCGTATGAATGCCTAATATTTTTGCGGAAGTAACATTTGTGGCAACGGCGGAGGAACCAACTGTGATTACACTCTGCACATCCCACCGATTGAAACTACCATCATCGCTTCGTCTATACATAATTTATACCCTTAGATATTGGTTGGTGCTACTTTAAAGTATTTATAATCAGGATTATTAAGATAAGCAGCAAGGAGTTTAGAATCTTTTTGGATTGCCCCATTTGTATCCTGCATCCACTGTTCCCAGACATTTATGGGTATAGAGGCGGTGTGATGCCATTCCCCCCTTTTACCTAATGATAATTTATCACCATAGGCATTCATCTTCCTCTTGTTTTCATCAACAATAGGCTGTGCGTCCTGCACTGTGTTTAATGTGATCTTATTCTCAGACTCATCGTAATGAAAATCAGTCCTTCGCCAAGGTTCACGATCTACAACCATTCTTTTAGACATAACCTATATCCCCTACTTTGGGTGTTCCATCTTTAGGATCATTATCAATATACGCCTTTTTTAACCAACCCATAGCATCAGTTGGTTCTTTAGGTTTTTCCGCTTTTTGGGGAGATTTCTTCCCCTTTATCATTTTATTAGCGATTGATTCAATTTCTTTATCTTTCATTTATGCCCCATTTCGGCTTATTACAATTCTATCGGTTAATGTAAAGTTTCCAGATACACTTACACGTTCCTCATCCACCCAGAATGGATGAACCATGTGATCTAATGTGGCAGGAAACATGAGGATTAGGTTATTCTGGGGGGTTACATTCCACATACTTACACTAAGTGGACTAATAGATTCCCCATACTTAAATACTATATGTCCAGCATCCTGAACATTAGAATCGGCCTGTTCATCAAATATCTTCTCTGGTACATCCAGATATATAACAAACGAAACAATTCCGTGATGCTGGTGTGGTGGATTATGGTCATACCTTCTTTGGAAGTTTATCCAGAGAGTATCCAGATTAATCTCTAAATCTTCCTTTCCCGGCGCGAAATTTACTCGCCCACCATCGTAATGGTAAACCATAAAATCAAACCACTGAAATAGAATCTTCAGCAATTCTGGAAATACCTTTACGATATATTCATTTCCATAATCATAAGACCCGCCGAAATACATATTACCGGCCAATCTTTTACCGTAATCATTATCCTTATTTCTGATCCTCTTTCCTTCCTTAAGGAGAGAGTTTCTCAATTCATCAGAAATAAAGTTCTGGTAAATACACGGCCCAAATGGAAATACTACTTTACCGCCGTATTCGTCCTTAATATTAGGACAGTTAGTTTCTAATTCTTGCATAAGATGGGGGGCAGGTTGCCCCACCCCCCGGTACTTATCTACTCTTTTGCATCAGCAAGGATACCGCTTGACTTTTCGTTCTTGGAAACTAAGCCATACTCAGCAAGCAAGAGTTGCTTGTGGGCATCGCCAGTCTTCGCAAGTTCGACAGTCTGGAAAGGACGGAGCCAACCAATAGCCCAAAAGTCCATATCCAAAAAGAAAACGTGTTCCGTGCTTTTTACATTACGGTCACTCACGATTCTGAACGTACCAAAATCGCTGACGTAAACGTCAACAGCGGCCACGACGTGTGCAGGTGAATCACCCTTAGTTTCTGTTCTGAGGGATGATACGGACTGCGCTAGATCAGAGATTGCCTGTTTAATAGCAGACGGGGCTAAGATCAAGTCAGGATTACCACCAGCATCATAGCAGTCTTTAATGACATTCTTAATGCCAGCTTCCGTAATGGAAGCAGTAGCAGTAGCTTCTGTCATTGCAGTCGTACCAGTTGCACCAGCAGCCGGTGAACCACTTGTCGGGTTCATGGATACATAGTTGGTAGCAAGCCAAGCAGGAACGCCAGCCGTTGCCCTAGCCGTGGTTGAGTTACCAGCGGCGCGTACAATGTTTTCAAGCAACATACCTTCCATATCGCGCTTCATGCGTTTGCCATTCTTCGCGAGTTGGTAGGCTTGATGTTTGCCGTGACCGGCGTAATTAACCGCATCGTCAGTTCCTGACGTTTGGGTTACATATTGACTTATCTGGGCATAATTTCCAAGTCGCGTTGGAAGCACCCGTGCGGTGGCAGCAATACTGTCATCGCCCTCAATTTTACGGTTAGTTGCACCAGCCGTAATAGAATCAGTTTGCCATTCAAAGAAAGTGTTATCAATACTTTGTTTAGCACAACCTGACATAAAGGGTGTGTCCATAGGAGCGATATTGTAAATTACATCTGACAAGTCTTCACGAATCGCTACTGACGAATAAGTCAGTGACGTATTTGTAGCAATTGCCATTTGTTTTTCTCCTTATTAGGAATTCATTAAATCTTCCAACAAATTAGCCGCATCATCAACATGGCCTGTTTGTCGGAGACGTTTCATTTTTGCAGTGCGGGATTTTTTACTATCTTCTTTTGATTTTCCAGTTCCCGAGCGAACTACCTTTGCCTTATTTTTTAACTTTTTGGTTTTTAAATCAGCATTTTGTAATTCATCGTACTTCTGCGCTTTCATCAAAACAAGAAGCGATCTATGATCTGCAAGTTGACCAACTTCCTCTGCCGAATATCCCACCTTTATAGCATAATCTCGTATATCAGTAGCAAGTTTTTTTCGGGATTTTTCTTCTTTCCATTCTGGAACTATATCAGCAAATTTCATATGTTCATTACGAACATGAGTCTTAAACTGTTCTTGCGCCTCATAAGCCTGTTGTTCATATGCCTGTTGATACTGCATTTGCATACCTTGGACTTTTTCCTGCGCCTCCCGAAACTCTTCCTTCTTTTTTACATATTCGATTGGATCAGCATCTTTCAATCTGTCCCAATCAACATTACCAAACTGCTCAATGGCCGGCATTGAATTTTGTATCACGTTTTGCAGTGATTCCATATACTGCTGACGCTCGGCTTGAATCTGTGCAATTTCGGAACCATATTGCTGCTGCAATTGTTCCGCTTGCTTACGTTGTTCAGCAATTTCCTGCGTCTTTTTGGTATAATCTGACTGTCGGCTATAGCCTTTAAGAAGTTCATCTAGGCTTACTTCTACTTCTTGTCCATCAACTCTTAAAGTATAAAGTTCCTCTACTTCCTCCTCTTCGTCAGACTCTTCAGATTCATCTTCAACTTCAGATTCTTCTTCAGTTTCCTCTTCCAATGATTCGTCTTGAGTTTCCTCAGTAGACTCTTCCTCTTCTACAGGTGCGGCTTCCTCAGTTTCAGGAGTTTCCCCTTCGGGTTCCGCTAACTTGAGTAATGCCTCTTGCGCTTCCCATAAACTTCCGGGTTGCGTTTGTTCTTCGTGTGCTTGCGGGGCAGGTTGCTTGTCCGCCATAGTTTATTTCCTCTTTCAGATAAATGGGTGTTGCTTTTCCATAACCTTATTCATATGTCCAGTTTCAACTATGGACTGTACATGACCATAAAGTTTGTCAAGCAGTCGCATCGCAAGCCAGATTGATTCTCTGGCTTCCAATTCTGTGGAACCGCTGGCTGCCCAGCGATCCATTAAATCTTTTCTTAATACATCAAATGCTTCAATAAATAACTCATCTCTGAGGAGGCGTTTAGCGTGTTCCTCTCTTTGTTCATCAGACATTTAATATTTTGGTTTTCCTTTACCCTTTCCTTTCTTTGGTTTGGTTTTGTGAGGCATTATATTCTCCTATCCTATAGCAACTGGCCTTTCTTGTTCAGCTTCTAAACTTAATTCTGCTGCTTTTAGTGCTATATCCTGTTCGTTCTTTCTAGCATCAAGTTGCAATCTCTGCGCTTTTATCTGAATCTCGGCCATCTTAATATCTAGTTCACCTTTCTTTATTTGCATTTCTGATTGTTCAATTTGTTCCTGCATTGAGGGTTGTTTAGGTTGTTGCTGCGATGGATCAGTAAGAAAATCATCAACATTAACAAAACCCATATTCTTGACTAATTGCGCACCCATATTGTAAAGGTTCTGTTCATTTACAATCCTAAGTCCACCAGCCATAGCTTGAGATGCAAACTGTATCATTGTAGACAGGTGCATCATTTGCTGATCACGGTTTCCATGACCCAAACCAACTGCAACAGTGCAATCTGCTTTACTGTTCCACGCGGAAGGATCAACAGGAACCCACATATTTCTCAGCCTAACTACTCTCTCTTTATCCTGATTCTTTATCAGGAGAGAATAAATCACCCTCATAAGTCTTTTAACACCAGTTTCTGCAAAGTTACGCGCAATTAATTCCACTCTTGACTGCGCGGCAGTCATAACAGAATTAACAGCCGTAGCCGTAGTGTGGGATGTTAAAGCATTATCATTCATCCCTTGAGAATATTTATTTACTCCAGCGCGGGCTTCTCTAACCCCGTCCAGATATTCAAGCATCTGGAATGCTGCCGGTTCTAATTGCGGCGTATCTAATCTTGTTACTGCGCCGGGTGCTTTAACCCTGACTATACCGCCCGGTCTTTGTGTGAGCAAATCATCCAAATTCGCTTGCCCTTCTAAAACCGCAAACCTGCCAAAGTTCTGATTATACATATTATCCATCAAGTTCCTCATAAGAGTTGACTTGATCAACTGTAAATCCATAACCAGATCAGCGACAGATAATCCAAAGAATTTATGCGGAATTTTAATCGGGGTTAATGAAACAAAAGGCTGGGAATCAATTTCCTCATTAGCCAATACTTTATCACCAACCGTGCAAACCTTTCTTAATTCGGCTATACCGTCTCCATCATAGTCCGTATAAAGAAAACTCTCATGCAGCCAATATTCTTTTAATGCTTCCTCTTCCTCAACATCACCCATACCACCAAATGTAGATGAATCATCAAACCTAAATCTAGCCAGTGGTTCAGAGACTGTGGGAAAATTATTCTCTGTATCATTACCCAGTTCTTCCGGGTCTAAATCGCCATACAATTCACGTAAGTCAGAAAGGGTTGTTTTTACCCTATGGCAAACAAAACGTGCATCCTCGATGCTTTTAGCCTCCCTAGAGATTAAAAATTCATCGGGTGGTACATTCTCGACCCTGATCCTTCCCTCAGTTAGATTACGATGTATGATTACATCATGTAAAACTTCTAATTCCTCTACAGCAACAGGTGTGTCAGAGGGTTGTGGTATAGAAGTGTGTTTTATTACTTCTACGTCTTCTTGGGATACAAGAGATTCTAACTCCATATTAGTTAAATCCCTATATTCCTCTTTTACTATATCCTCTGTCTCTTCCCACCAGACTTTAACTATACCATTCTTCTGTAAAAGCGCATCAGTAAACCAAGAATAAAGAATTTCCCAGCCGGGATTATCTTTCATAAAAACAAAATTTACATAATCCGTAGCCTGTTCTGCCATTGGCACGTCTTCTGGGCCAAATGGTGCAAATTTTACCATCTCATCGCCAGATGCGAATACCCTCATCAAGGATGGTTTTATCCACTCAATAGTATCAGCAACAGTAGAATCAACAAACTGTGAACGGCCTTCTACTTCATTTCCAAAAGGTTCAGCATAGTAATAATCTACAGCAGTCTCTCGCTGCTTGGAAATAGTATCACCATAACCCAAAGAAGATGTTATCTCGTTTCTAACGCGAGATAATAGTTCTTCTTCAGTCATTTTTTTATCGGCCATAATTAAAACTCAATATTTGGTAATTTTTCACTTAAAAATTCCACAAGGTCAGGTATAGTTTTGTCTCTGTAACGCTGTAATTTCTTATATTCTTTATCACTAATAGTTCCTTGATATTCTCTTTCCTGTAGGTCTAATAATTCTATCTGGATTTTATTATACCTATCATATTTCTTTTCTATTTCACCACTCCAAGGTATTACTCTAATTCTATCATCTATAAATTTCCCACCAGCTTCCAAATATGCAATATTATTATCATTACGCGCAATCTGCATTGCTATAGATTGGGGTTGACTCATTGCGCCTACCGTTGCTTTTAACTCCCTTGCCCCCTGTCCACCCGTTACCTTTCTAGCAACAGATTCTAAATGTTTTGTCCAGTTTTCCTGCGCCTCTATTATTTCCTTCGCCTCATCAGATAATCCTTCAAACGCTGGATCAGCAGTGGTTGGTTGAAAAGACCTTTCCAACTCATCATTTAAAAATTCACTATGCGCGAGAAGTGCTTCTATCCCATCAGAAATATTATGCTGTCTTTTTATATCATTTAGTTGTTCAACATTATATAAAGATTTTAACCTAAATTCTCTACTTCTATCTTCGCGGGACAAATCAAAAATAAATCGTTTAGTTAAATCATCAAGATCAGTTCCTTTTACTGTCCCCTCTAATATTGGGATTCTATTCGGTGTCTCAAGATCAGCAAGTAGAATCATAATTGACTCTGGCGAGCCTAAATTAATATCTGAGGCAGGTATCTCTATTCTTCTGGCAGTTGATCTTCCGCCAAGAACAGTACCTTCAGGAATAAAAGAATCAAAATCGGTATATATTTTATCTGGAAAAGAATGCCATCCTTGTATTGCACCCCCTTCGCCGGGTACAACTCCACGCACTTCAGGAATATGCCTTTCTATAACTTCTGGCACTCTGGCTTTTGCTTCTTTAACCTCAATTGGGGCTTCTATCTTCCCGCCCCCAGATATATATTTTGCTGTCTCTCGTAATTGCTTTATCTCATCATAGTTACCCATCATTTCTTCATAAATCTCTGGGGGGAGAGTTACATAAGGTGGTTCGTGAGATGGTAAATCTATATATTTTTCAATTTGTCTTTGACTGGTATTAATGGGAATACCATATTCTCTCTTCTGGAATTTAATCTCTTCTGTCAAATCATCTATTTGCAAATCCATTGCATAAACATCATCATCTGTTTTCCATCTTTTCTTTATTCTATCTATCAAATTCCGAGTGGCCTTAGTATGCAGTCGTGGAATTTTCCCTCTAAACACTCCACCGGCAGCAGTCATTGCAGCAACCATTGCTGCCCTATTCTGTGCTTCATCAGACTCAGGCATACGATAGTCGGGTATATCATACCCGGCTTCTCTTAAACTGTCCATAGCCATATTATAATTAACTGCCTGTTGATTCAAACCTCTAGTCACAGCCGGGGCTGCTGTTTCTGCAACTTTTTCTGCGGTTTGCTGTATCAAGGGCCATGCAGGGTCTAAAGCTGTTGCTACTATACCACCACCCAAAAGGGGACCAGCCTCACCTGCCCCGATCATTCCTTCCTTCACCTGCCCCAAGTATTGCTGGGGAAATTGTTTAATCCATTCAAGCCAGTCCATTATATAATTCCATAGTTCCTGTATTCTATATCCTTAGTCCATTCAGGTTCTTCGGAATTTATGGCGAACCTTGTTGACATGACAGCATACCTTGTTGCCGCCATTAAGTCATCCCGTATAGGAACAATTTTACCATCCTTCCTATGATACATTCTAAACTCTTCCCACCAATCACTTAAAGTGGAAAAAACCAAGAACTTACCGTCTTCCATTCTTTGAAGCATATCCATAATACCCACCTCAACAGAATTACCGCCCTTCTTCTCTCCCAAAGCGGGTGGGTTTTCAAAATGGAACGGAAGCATATTACAACCTAAGTTCCTATACTGGTCTGCAAGGCCGGGGTTACCCATAGAATCACGTCTATGGCCATCATGTGGCCACACTATAGGGATAAATCCGGGTCTGCTTCTTATCGCAGCGGCATGAACAGCGGGTGGTGCTTTAGCCTGACGATAACAGTCATATATATAGATAATATCTTCTTCTCTGTCCCAAGCAACCCACACACAAGCAGTTGGATGGTCAAATCCAAAGTCAATACCACATATTCTGGGCCAATGAGATTTAAGATAGATAGGATCAATCATCAGCTTTGTTTCATCCACAGGGTAAACAAGGCCCGAACCAATAGAGGGTCTACCATATCTTCTCATTTCTCTCTCATGCGGTGCATAAGAGGATAGTATTTGCTCCATTACGGCTTCGTTCAAATGCCCCTGCTTTTTATTTATTGATGATTTTACCTTTTCGGAAGCATCATCCCATGTGGCATTGTTCAACGATTGTCCGGGCTTGATATTGTTCATAAACGAGGCGACAGTTTCTGTCATTCCTGCCTCTGGGGTGAAGGTCATATAAACCATACCCCTTTTATCAAGTGTCCTTGTTACTGCTTGAGAATAAATATCTCTGGGTGGTTCTTCGTCCATCCAGATACAATCAACGCTACGACCTTGCCATTTTTCTTGGCCCATTTCGTAGGCTTTAAAGAATAAAGAAGAGGTTCCTCCCGAAACGTGCTTAATCAAAGCTACGCTTTTGGCGTTAGGGACGCCGGGCTTTCTTTCGGTCTTTATTATTAGTTTTCTAGGTATAGTACCTGACCCGAAAGCCTCTGGATCGTCGGGGGAACCAAGTAAATCATGTTGTACAATATCTCTGGTGGTTTCATTGGATATTCCACCAGCCCAACCCACAATAGGGTTACGAAAAACCCTTCCTTCCCACCAAGAAGGATACAAACCAGTCAAATGAAATGACATTTCAGCACTACCGCAATAACTTTTTCCTATGCGGTTAGCTGCCATTAACAGCCTTTGGTTGCTGTCACTCCCGGTTTTATGAAAATCTACCTGATAAGGGTAAGGATCATAAAAATCTATCTTGTTATATCTTTCCCGCTGCCTTAACTCTTGGGCTATTTCAACCGCTTTTTCTAATGCTTGCTTTGACGGCATTAATTAAACGGGCCTACCAAAGCATTAAGTTCTTTCATTAACTCCTCAGTAGACTTTTCCCCGTGGGAAATTTGCTGTTCGATTTTTTCTGTAGGCTTATATCCAGCCCTATCAAGAATATCCTTCACAGCCCCTAGTTTTACGGATTCACTTTCTGCACCCTCCGATAGATTTTTCAACTGAAACAAAGCACCGGGGACAAAATCAGCAATCATCTTCTTGGTTCTTTCCTCAATCTCCCTAGAAAACTGATTCTTTAGCTGGTGTCCCTTTTGTTTTGCAGTGGCTTTAGAATAGCCAGCTACTTCAGCAGCCTTTGCAGCATTTCCTGTCAAGCAGAAATGTTCTACAAATGCCTCTTGTTTGTCAGTACGCATTAGAATGGGCGGGGTAATAGTCCCGGTATCATGGGTAGTTGTTGCCTTCTACGTCCAGCAGGGCTACCACCCAAAACATTATAAGGCATACGTTGTCCACTGCCCATAGGGGCCTGATATGATCTTGAAGCCAACCTTCCACTTCCCATAGGAACCTGTGATGGAGTAGGTCTGCGTGTAGCAATAGATTGCCGCTGCATCCTCTCTAAATCATCCATAGAGAATTGTGGTGCTGTACCAAATCCGGGCGGTGGTGTGTTGGGCCATCTACGGCCACGCCCCATATCAACCTGCACGGGAGAAGGTGGCCTTGGGTGGCCTAATACATTAATGGGGGACGCACCCACAGCGGCTGGTGTCCTGCCTCTAGGGTCGCCTTGGTATGCGCCTTGAGGAAGTGGTACACCGGGTCTTGGACCTGCGCCTAACACATTACCCATAGACGTTGGTAAGGGTGGTCTTCCCGCTGGTCTACCACCTACTTGGGCTGCACCCGCTGGATATGTAGTTGGATTTAATCCAGCCATCATACGTCGCCAGTCCTGAGAAGTATATCTTTGTCCGGGCATTTTACCCATCCTAGCACGCATCTGATTTTGCCATGCTGTATGGGCTGGACCAAAAGACCTTAAACCACCTACACCCGCCTCTCTAGCCATTTGCTGATGACCGGGATAAAGAACCTCATGCCTACGCTTGGTAAAGTCCATAAAAGACTCACCCGGCTTTCTCAGGCTTTGGGAAACAAAACCACCCGGATCACGCTTTGGTAAAGCGTCAGACTTAGCGTGCTGTTTTTTTAATTTATCCCAAATTTTTTCAATAGCCATCAGTAAACACCTCCTCCTCCACCAGCTTGTTTTTTCTTAGTGTAGCCTTTCTTCTTTTTCTTTTTCACCTTGGTAACCTTTATTGGTTCAATATCAGTTATCATTTCTGTATCAAATTCTGCCCTTTTTGGTGGCCAGCCTTGTATTACTTCGCCCGGACCAAAAACCTCTTTAAGCATTCCTATTGCTTGTGGGCCATACTGCCGAAGCATATCCATTACAGGTCTATTTGCTATTTCAGCACCGGGATAATTAGCAGGATAATTAGGAAATGAACCAACTATATCTTTTCCCACGCCATAGGCGGCTTCTCCACCCCTTCTGTAAAAGTTTGCTGCATTTCTTACAGTATCTGGAATAGACATTACACCACGACCAATTGCATCTCTACTTATCTGGCTCGGAACATATGTTAATGGATCAGTCGCGAAATCCCTAGCAAATCTCCCTGCCCTTGACAAACCACCCTGTAGTCTATCACGCTGGTTCATTAACCATTGTTCTATTTCATCTGGTTGACGGTTCCAGTTTTCCCTATAGGGGATATATCTATCATCTGCCATATTAGTACCTTCTTATATTACCTAAATTACCCTCTAGTGAGTGGGATGGACATTCTAACTTTATTTATACGCGCGATGGGGGTGGGTGGGGGTGCAAAAACCAAGAAACCGCCCTTCTCGAACCAATTGTGTACCAATATCCCCGTTGTTGTAAAAATACCACACTGTTGCGTCAATACAACACCAGTTGCAGAAATACCACACTGTTGTATTTATGTCATTCGCATAATATATATTATGTTAAATAGTGGATATGCCGCCCTACCCTTCTCAGTCCTCTATTTCACCGTACCAATTAGTACCAATTCCATTAGCTATCAGACGATAGCAATATCATAAACCCGCGCTATTAAATACGTACCCGCGCTAGTGCGATAGCGGCGGATCGTCGGCGAGTCGTGTGAGTGTGTGGGGATAATATCTCTCACCAAATAAAACCCTTGCCAGCCCTACCCTGCCGTGATACGGTAGCCTTTCCATTAATAGAGGAGTAAATAGAAATGACCGATACCCCTTTAGAAACCGCTGGACAGAAAGCCGATGCGATTCTTGCTGCTATTGAAGCAAGCGAGAAATGTATGGTGTTCTGTCCCTATCCCATTGGCTGGGTAGCTGGAGTAGACATTAGCCAAATATCAATAGGTGTTGATCGTTTGAACGATGTGGAAATGCACGTTAGTGCTATTACTGGCAATCTATCCTTTAAGGTGAAACCAAGTGAATAGTATTGATCAATACCGTTTTGTTGTTCTTCGGGCCGCGCTGAAATTGGAAATAGCCGGGATGAAACGGTCCCGCAGCCCTTCAGCGTATTCAATCATTAAGCGCGAATTCGGCCTTAGAGGTAATCGCCAATCCGTGCTAGATCAATTCTCCACCCTGTACGCCTATAAGGTACGGGATGAATTGACCGAAAACGCCGGACCCAGCGGCCAAACTGGGTAACCTCCTCAGTGGGTCTGACTGGCCCACGCCTATTCGGCCCCCATCCTAGGGGGCCATTTTTTTAGGATGAAGACTATGACTAAATCACCAGATTTATGCCCCTGTGACCCATGCTATTACTTTGGTTACTGCCGCGAAAATGCCAGGTGCTGCCCCGTGTATCGCCATTGGACCAAGACTGGAAATGTCCGCACTAAAAGGCGGGTCGGTGGAGAGTATCCAAAGGTTATCAAGATCGAACAAATACCCGATAAAAGTATTTGACCGACACTGTACCGTATGTCATTATCGGGTTGCCTACACGGGCGATGGCCAGCCCCATTAACCCCCGAGACGGTAGGCTGGAAGACCGTCTCACTTGCGAGGTGCAACATGGCACAGACCGAGAAAACCCCCATCACCGAGATGCCAGACATGGCTACCCTTATGGATTGGGAAATGGAAGGTGGTTGTGAAGCTACCGACGGCTGCTGGGTAGAGCCAGACGGTAAATGTATGCACGGTCACCCATCGTGGCTAGTCTTTCTGGGTATGATTTAATGGACGATCAAAAACCCACACTTTTGTTGGACGATGTGAAAGCCGAAAACTGGCCCGATTTATCGGGCCTTTCGGGTTATCACCTCGACGTGCTGATTCGCGGCTGCCTCGACGAGCTGCGCAAACGGGCTTGGAAGGCTTACGATACTTTGGCGGACCAGACGGCCAGCCTGTCGGCGGATGACCGGGCCAAGCTGGCGAAAGTGCTGGAAAAGTACGAACCGCGCCAGATCAGCGAAATTCTGGATTTGTGTGTCGATCACACCGTAAGCAGCTTAGAAGACGCCCTTAATCTGGCGGATGGCCTAGACTCTGACGATATTGAGTGTCGGCTGGACGATATTGAAACCGCCACGTCTGACATACGCAACCAATTAAATTAACCTATCACGGCGGCCCTTCGGGGCCGCATCGAGTTAAAACATGAGTAAAAAAGAGGATTTTAGCGACGCCGTTCGGGAAGTTTTCGACGTTGAAGACTCCGAACTGAAGCGTGAATGGCGTTGGTCCGTAGATGCGGCGGAAAGTGTCTTCACGGAAGCCGACGGCACACGGGCCATTGTTTTTCTGATGGCCAACATCGTAGACGAAACCCTGCAATTCATGCAATTTCTGGCCCAAAAGGACGGCGACGATGACGATATTTCAATCAAGCCGTTCTTGGGTGCTATTAAGCTGGGCCAAGCGATTAACGAGCATTTCAAGCCGCAGCGAGACGAGAGAAACAAGGAGATAATTGCCGATATGAAAAGCGGCAAGGTTGACCTTGAAAAGATGGCCAAATCGTCCAGCGATTCCGGCACGGTACACTGATATGTATATCAACGTCTACCATGTCCGAATGGAATACGGCGGCCCTGAAGAAGGCGGCTGGTGGTATGACACAGGGCGGCCCGTCGAGAGTCGGCGGGTAGCCCCATCGGACAACATCGAAGTGGTACTGGCACAGACCAGAGAGAAGTACGAAGCAGAAAATAAAGGCTTGCCCCCGAAATGGTCTGTTAATTCAACCGGGGTTTACGAGGTGCGGCAGGAACGGCAACCCGCTAAACCCTTCCCTGAGGTTACCCCACATTATGAGTGAGATACGATTTATTAAAGGCTTGCCGGTGGTGGTTATTCCGGGCGACCCAGACATGGAGGAAGACGATATATTGCTACCTTCCAAGGCGGTTGTTTGCTGGCGATGCCGGGGTACTGGCAGCCATGTAAACCCATCCATCGACGGCCACGGCATAACATCGGACGAAATGAACGAACTAGGCCCGGAGTTTTTCGACGATTACATGGGCGGGATGTACGATGTGATCTGCGGATTATGCAAGGGTAAACGCATCACCGCCGAAGTGATCGAGTGCGAATTAACCCCTGACCAAAAATCCCGCCTCGACGAAGAAATGAAGTGGGAGGCTATCGAACGATCCGAGCAGCGGCTGCGCGACATGGGCGTACAATTCTGATACAATTCCAGCATGATTAAGAACCGGGAAGGCTGGCTGACCAATGCCGTTCATATGATGGACGGCACTATTTTCAAGGAAAGCGATACCTCCTCAAAATTCCGCATTTCTTGTTCTTGGCCCGGCGGCAAGGGTCGAAAAAAGACTACTGTCGGTCAATGCTGGGGTTCTAAATCGTCGGCGGGTGGTATTGTCGAAATGTTTATATCCCCCGTGCTGGCCGATCCTGTCAAGGTGTTAGATGTGGTGGTGCATGAAAATGTCCACCGCATCGTCGGGATTAAGTGCGGCCATAGAGGGGCGTTTAAACGCCTCGCCGAAAGTATAGGCTTAACCGGGAAAATGACAAGCACTATTGCCGGTCCCGAACTTGAGCAAAAGCTGCGGGAAATGTCAATACTTCTCGGCCCCTATCAGCACGACGTTCTGCGCGATAAAGAAACCATCACCAAAAAGCAAGGCACGCGGATGCTGAAATTTGCGTGTCCTTCCTGCCCTAACATCGCCAGACAATCGCGCGAAGCAGCCAAAATTGGCCTAGTCTGCGCGGGTTGCATGGAACCACTGGAGTTTAACGATGACAATAGCTGAACTTGTTGAATACTTTGAACAAAAGGCCAGCAGTGCCGATGATATAGCGGAAAGAATTTCCTCCGATGTTTCGAGAGAAAAAAGCGACAAATTTATCCCTAGCTTATGGAAATACGACGTGGCATATCAGCGCGGCAAGCGGGACGGATTCCGCCATGCGGCGGATCGTGTCCGTCGAGATTGTCCGGGCAAACCATTCGCGGATTAGTAAACTTTTCTGTAACGGAGATTCGGCCAG
>Ga0208449_1000685_pt1 | contig 21498 bp, 16 predicted proteins | sample MalvireepMed_s17_FD_184247 | JGI IMG/M metagenome (GOLD analysis project Ga0208449, IMG submission 184247) | Marine viral communities from the Global Malaspina Expedition - Malaspina viral metaG DeepMed_s17 (SPAdes) (version 2) | ecosystem: Environmental > Aquatic > Marine > Oceanic | place...
GTACAGCGCCTCGACCACCATCACGGCGATGCGTCGCACGTCGCGCTGGTCTACACCATGCGAGACCAGCATGGCGTCGAGGCTCTCGCCCAGCAGGGGCGGCACCTCGATGCTCCAGAACCTGTCTTGAAAGGCCTCGTTCATCCGCTTGGTTCCGGCGTATCCGGGGTTGCGGGTGATGAAGCAGCGGAATTCCGGATGGACGCCGACCGCCTGCCCGTTGACCGTGAACGTCGAGCCCTCGCTGCCGGGGTGGTCGAGCATGCCCAGCAGGGTGGCGATGGCGTCCGGCTCCGCCATGTTGGCCTCGTCGATCAGGGCCCACGCCCCGCTGCGGGCAGCGGCTGCAAACTCGCTCCCGTGAAACACGGTCGACCCGTTGCGGAGCCCGGCCCCGCCGATTAGGTCACGCTTACGCAGGCCACCGTCCGCCGTGACCACTGCGAGCCTGCGGCCTTGCACCGCCGCCAGCTTGTGTACGGCGAGGGTCTTACCGGAGCCCGCCGGGCCCAGTAACTCGACATGCCCAAAGCTTGACGCCGCCTCCAACTCTGCGAACCAGGGCGGGTCGATGTACCCGCCGTTGATCTCACATGCGGCGTCCGGCACCAGCGGCCATACCACCTGATCGCTCCCGTCATTCGGTCCGAATGAAGGGGCCACCGTCGGCGTGTCGTAGGCCACCGGGGCATGCTCCCGGTAGTCGTCCGCCAGGGCGGCGATGATGTCGGCCTTCATGGTCGACGTGATGCCGCTCTCGCGGCCCCATTGCCGCAGGGTATTGATCCCCACGGTCTCCAACTCTGAGCGTCTCATGCTCGTCCTCCTGTACTGCCCGCCGCCCGGCCTTGAGATTTCCGGGCTGGCGTTTCGACCGGGGCCGATGGGGCCCCGGCTCCCTCACAGGGGCGGGCTATGTGATCCGGGCTGTTTCCCCGCAGCGGCCCTTGTCCTCCAGTCTGCCCTCGAGGTGCGGGCTGTAGTACGAACGGAGCCGCCCGCCGGTGCACTCCCAGCACAGGGTGCGGTGACAGGCGGTGCACATTTCCCCGGCCTCGTCCTCCATCGACTCGCCACAATCCCAGCAGTTTTCGCCGTCATCGGCTCCGCAATTCGGGCACGTTTCCCACGCGTGGCCGTTGCCCTTAGGGTTGGCGGTTCCTGTCCATTCATGCTCGCATTCGTCACACTCGAATGCGGTCACCGTGGCGGTGTTGCGTTGCACCTGTTCCTCGACCATGCGAGCGGCAGTATTGATCGCGTCGGCGTGGTCATCGGTGCGGTATTCGCAGGCCTCTACGGTGCCGTCCTGGCCCCGTAGCGGCACGCCTCCAATGGTGACGCGTACCACGTACTCGCCCCACTCTCGATCAAGGCGCACGTTGCTCCGGATGTTTCCGTTCTGGTTGTCCATTTAGTCCTCTTTCCTGGCCTTGCTGGCCTGCGTTTTATTGGGCAGTTTTTCGTCATGCCGGGGACGCTCCTGGCCTAGTGAATGCCGATCAAAACCGTGATGTTATCCATGGCATGCGTGCCGCAAGCGTGTGCACCATTGCCCATGCAATCGCCGCACTTGCCTGGGCAAACATATGCGCGCCCCACTCCGGCCTGTTTAGCGGTAGCTTTGAGCGCTTTTGCCCATGCTGCCCATGCTGGCGCATCGATGCGCCTATTGGGCATTTTTGACGCTACAGAGTAGGCGTCAAATGTGCCGCGCGTGATGGGCAATTGTTCCATCCGTTCGCGCATCGCTTCACCGTAGACACTGCCGCCCGATAGGTTCAATACGTAGTTGCTAGGAAACGCTCGGCCAGCATCGGCATGCGCTAGGAAAATCGCCCACGATTTCGAGTATCCGTACACTCTCAAATCCTGGCGCGATTCACAGAGGCTAAACAGGAAACGCAACATGCGCCCGTTCGCTATGTCTCCATCAACTCCCCAGCGCACATCAATGCCATACGGCAGGAGCGCCCATTCTCTCGCGATTTCATCGCGCCCTTCCTCCGTTGCAAGTAGCACGGTGTTGCCTAACTGACGGAAGAATGCGCCAGGGTTGCGCCAGGCCTTGAAACTGTAGCAGTACGCGAGACATTCACCAGCCCCTGGGCAAGTGATTTGGGGCAAGCAACTAAAGGCCATAAACGGCAGTTTCTGATTGCCCTTTACGAACACGCTAAACGGTCGTCTTGCGCCGTCGTATAACCACGCTGTGAACCTAGCGTGGTATTGGCAATATGATCGAGAATTTAGGCTGTGAACATCATTGCCACATGGGCAAGCTTGTTGATCGTTTGCCAATGTTGCTAGGGCGTACGCTGTAAGTGATTGTTTTGTTGCCATTTTCCTGTTCCTTTTCCTTTTGTTTTTACTGCTCTTTAGTTGGCCAATTCGTGCCGTTATTCGTGCCGTTGTTTGTCGCTTTTTTGTGATCCTTCCTCCTAATGATGTCCGCTGGAATCCGTTTGGACATTGTCGCTGATTGCGTGCATTGATGCAAGTCTAGCCTAATGGTGCGATGGAAGAGCCCTAAGCAATCGGCAAAAATAGCATGCTCGCTAGGCGTGGCTAGGAGTGGGGATCGGTACGAGTCAAGGCCTGTTCAAGCGCAAGAAAAAGCCCCTCGGCATCCCATCGCACGCTTTCACGCCTAGCAAGCGCCCATAGCGGGCCATACACGCACGCAATCGCGCTCACATGACTCGCAAGCCATCGCAGCAGGCCAGGCCCGCCCGCACGCACGCGCCAGGCCCACGCCAGGCCCCTCCCAACCCGCCAATAGCGAATTCCGATGAGCTATTGGGGGCAGATGCTCGTGGTTATGCTTGCGACTATTGCTCTTGATGACGTTGCTTATGGAGACGACTTTGATCTGGCTACGGGTTACGAGCGTCTGTGAACCAATGCCGTCATGGGCCGTTGATTTATGGCTACTGCGTTCGATCACAGAGCGGCAGCAACCAGTGCAATCAATGAGGTAGGGGTATGGCTTAGGGTTTGTGTAGGTGTGTCAAGGATACCCATGACAGGTTTTCTCGCCTAAAGGGCTCATTGACAGATGGCTGGCTGGTGTGCAGTATTTCGAGCTATAGGGACCGATTTAGCCGTATTACCCAGTAACAAAGGGTAATATTACGGTAATTACTTACCCCCCCATGGCTATATAAGCCAGGGGTAAGTAATACGAGTAAGAGGAGAGTATGGCTCCTAAGGACACCGAAGGGCTGAAGGCTGGAAGGAAGCTCCTGAACGAGGAGCGTAAGCTGGACGCGGCTGACCGTAAGCGCTTATTCCTCGCGGCGTACGAGGAACACGGGACGGTGGCGAAGGCCTGCGAGGTAGCGGGTATCGCCCGTTCGACGCAGCGTGTATGGATGATGACCCCCGACTTCGCCGATCTCTTCGAGCAGTCCAGACGTGCCTTTGCGGAGTATCTCGAGCAGATCGCCCTCAACAGGGTGAAAGACCCGCAGGGGAATCGGGGGAGTGACGTACTGCTGATCGGGCTGCTGAATGCGAACTGGCCGCAGAAGTACCGCCAGACATCTGCCCTGGATCAGGACTACGCCCGCGAGGTATTGAGTGAGATGAAGCGGGTGTTCAAGCAGGAGAAGGCGACTGAGCCGGTGAAGGAGACGGAGCTTTCGGTCCCGATGGAAGAGACGCTTGCCCAGATATTGGATAAACACAGACATGCCCCTGAAGAGGGGAACCCTGATATCACACTCAAAGAAATCAAAGAGAAGGAAGAAGAAGTAGGCAAGTGACCACATCTACCGTAGGGACAAAGCTACGTGATTACCTCTTTGACAAGGTGGGCTTCGCGCCTACGGACGAGCAACGAGTCATCCTCGAGTCACCCTTTCGGTTCAATCTTGTGGCTGGTGGCGAGCAGGCGGGTAAGTCTCTTATCGCATCGAAGTACCTCCTCGGACGTATCGCGGAGACCGAGGGGCATGGGCTGTACTGGCTCGTCGCGGCGGACTACGAGCGAACGAGAGCAGAGTTTGAGTATCTGATCGAGGACTTCTCCGCGCTCCGTATCCTTTCTTCTGCCTCCAAGCGGGTCGATCCTGGACATCTGATCTTGGGGGACGGCACCCGGATAGAGACGAAGTCCGCGAAAGACCCCCGTACGCTGGCGATGCGGGCCCCAGATGGGATATTGGGATGCGAGGCATCGCAGCTGGACCTGGAGACCTTCTTCAGATTGCGCGGGAGATGCGCCCCGAAGAGGGGATGGATGTTTCTCTCGGGTACGTTCGAGGGTTCACTGGGGTGGTATCCCCAGATGTTCACCGCATGGGCCTCCGGTGCCGATAAGGATGCACGGGCCTACTCGCTGCCGAGCTATACGAACGTCCATCTCTACCCCGGCGGTGCGAGCGATCCCGAGATCCAGAGGCTGAAAGAAGCCTCGAGCGACGATTTCTTCATGGAGCGGATAGAGGGCAAGCCCAGTCCCCCGAAGGGGCTGGTCTTCACCGAGTTCCGCCCAGACATGCATATCAGTGAGGTTGATTATGAGAAAGGTGAACCGGTTCATCTGTGGATGGACCCAGGTTATACAGGCGGCTATGCCGTGGAAGCGGTTCAGATCAGAGGAGAGCAACTCTGCGTCATCGACGAGATCTACGAACAGGGACTCGTCACCGACGACATCATCGACGTTGCCCGGTCCAGAGAGTGGTGGCCCGATGTCAAGTTCGGCGTCATCGACATCGCAGGCACCCAGCACCAAGCGATGGCAGCGCCCACGGAAGTCTGGCTCGCGCAAACCGGACTCTACCTCTCCTCCCAAAAGGTGAGGATCAATGAGGGGACGGAGCGGCTCAAGGGCTGGCTGAAGATCAACCCGAAGACCCACGCCCCCCGGATCGTATTCTCGCCGAAGTGCCATGGCATCCTGTCGGAATTCGGCTCTGCGCCGAACCCATTCGATGGACAGACCAAGGCATACCGCTGGAAGACCGACAGGGATGGGTCTATAGTCGGGGATGTACCCGAGGACAAGCACAACCACGGCATCAAGGCCGTTATCTATGGCTTGATAGACCGATTCGGCTATGGATACGTCCAAGATAAAGAACGTATACGCGTCAGAAGGTGGACATAGATGGCGAGGCGGAAACCGGAAGACATCATAGCTCTCGTTGACGCGCACTATGACGCGACCGAGCCCATGCGCCAGCGGATGCAGGATGACCACGCGCTCTACCGCCTGGAGCCGTACGACGCGGGAGAGGGCTATCAGTCCTACACCTCGAACGAACCGCAGACCTATGCGGAGAAGGTGATCGGCTGGATATCAGGGGCGGATATGACGGTACGTATCCCCCATGACGGTGCCGACCCCGAACTCAGGGAACGCAACGACATGAAGGAGCGGTTCCTGATAGGGGTGGAGCGGGCTGCGAACGAACGCCTCTGCAAAGCGATGCTACCGGAGATACGAGACCAGCTTGCTTGGTACGTCGCAGTGCGCGGCTGGTATGCAGGCAGGGCCTTGCTGGCGAAGAGACCGGACGGGTCGACCTACGTGGATATCACCCCGTGGGACCCACTTCACACCTATTGGGGAACGGGGCCGGATGGTCTGGACTGGATCTGCTACAAGGTCGCGAAGACGAAAGACCAGATCTTCTCCCAGTACAACGTCAAGATCGACTGGGATGCGCCCTACTCTGCCGACGGGATAGAGGTCTACGACTTCTACGACAAGGAGATGAACACGATCATCATCCACAACGGTTCCGATAGGAATTCGTTGGTGCGGGTGATCAAGAAACAACAGCGTCATGGAGCCGATCAGGTGCCCGCCTTCCTCGGCCCCATCGGGGCGAACCCCTATATCGTGAGCCTCGCCCAGTCTTCGATGAGAGACACGATAGCCGATGTGGGCGAGTCCGTGTTCCGGTCTACGAGGGATCTCTATCCAAAGCACAACCTGATGATGAGTACGCTGCTCGAACTGACCGCACGCTCGCGCAGGCAGGGTCTCATCGTCCGGTCTCGCGACGGGACGAAGTCCCTCGATGAAGACCCCTACCTGGAGGGCTCGGAGATAGCCCTTGCCCAGAACGAGAACGTCGAACCCCTCGGACTGCTCGAGATGGCGAAGGAGACGGGAGCGTTCATGACGCTTGTCTCTGGTGAGATGCAGCGCGGCTCCCTCCCCTACTCGGTCTACGGCGAGCTTCCCTTCCAACTCTCCGGGTTCGCGATCAACACCCTTAGACAGGGTGTAGAGACCGTTGTATCGAAGTACCTCAGGGGTGTCGAGAAGGCCTATCAGATGATATTCAATCTGATAGCAGACCAGTATTCGGCGGGATCGTTCGAGTCGATGGAGATATCGGGCATGGATAGGAACCGTGTCTACTTCACCGAAGAGATAACCCCCGAGATGATCAAGAGTACGGGCCAACCCGTGGTCAACCTCGTCGGCCAGCTACCGCAGGACGACATGACCCGCTACTCCATGGCCCAGATCGCCCGCGAAGGCCCCACCCCACTACTCTCCGACCGCGCTATCCGCGACCGCATCCTTACATTGCAGGACGCCGACCAGATGGACGATGCGATCAAGGAACAGATGGCCGAGCGCATGCTTCCCGAGGCGGCGCTATGGACTCTCTTACGCGCATCAGAGCGTCAGGGACGGTCAGACCTCGCGCAGTTCTACCTCGGTGAACTGATGAACCTCTTGATGCAGAAACGACAGCTTGCGGAACAACGATCAGCACCTCCAGCGCCACCACAACCTCCTATGGGGCCACCTATGCCTGGAGAAGGCCCGCCTATGCCCATGGGTCCGCCTCCCGGTGGCCCTCCAACCATGGCACCAGAGGTGATGCCGAACGCCATGATGGGCGTTCCTCCGCCGATGCCAGTACCACAAGCTGGGCCAAACGTGCCACCAGGCATGCCACGGCCAGGCGCTCAAGGAGGCCCATAGATGGTGATGCCTGGCCCGTTGGGACGCAATACCGATCACGTTCCCGATATGTTCGCGTCTGTCTACACAGGGGCACCGGAAGTTGTCTACCACGATATGTGGTACGACGATCTTACGTTTGACGACGCCTTGACCAACCATACCAATCAGATGCTGGGGTACGATGGTTCGGATGACCTCGACCCCTTTGAGATCGAGCAGGGAGACCCATTCGCGGTAGAGAAGGCCACCTACCAGAGAGGGATAGAGGTTAGAACCGGCGCTCCCATGACGGGAACGATGACACCATGGGGACCAAGCCTCAGCACGAACGAGGTCGACAGTCTCATCGGACTCTATCCCGGCATAGATTCTCTCAGTGGCGCAAACGTGTACGACTTCGATGGGTTCTACAACGATACGGATATGGCGCTGGAATCTGCCTCTGACTCGGTGGACGATCTGGTAGATACCGTCGATGCTATAGCCGTCAATAATGGCCTGCTCGATAACCTCGGCGACCTGTTCAATATGGCAGGCGATGTGGTAGGGGCACTCAATCCATTCTCAACCGAAACTGCTTATGCCTCACCTTCTTGGCAAGTTTATGACGATAACGGAGACGAGAATGGGGATGGCCTGTTCGACTGGAGTCCCAACCTCGGACCATTCAAGGCCTCCATCAGCGACTGGTTCGGCGATGTCGTTGATTTCACCAAAGACCAACTCTCGAACTTCGGCCTAGCTACCGTAGCAGGACTAACGGGCGGAAGTGAGCTTACCCAAGGGATACAAACTCAGATAAATGAGAACCGGCGTGTGGAGTTGCTCCTTGGGGATTGGGACGATAAGGAGAGTCTCGATGAGTTCATCATTGATTTCACCGACGGGCTTACCGATGCGCAGCCATGGATCTCACCGGAAGATGCCCAGCTATTCATCAATCGATTGAGGGATCAAGGCGTATCGAGCTTCACGCTGGGACAACTGGATAACGCGCTCGCAATGACTGAAGGCACCAATGTGACCGCCGCTACCGGTGGGCCGGGTAATCAGATAGTTGTTACTGGCGGCGACACTACCGGAGGCGGTATGACCGGGGGTGGTGGAACCGGAGGCGGTATAACTGGAGGCGGAGGCGGAGGTGGTGGCGGTATGACCGGGGGCGGTGAAGGTGGTGGAGACGGCTCTATTCGTGATTGGGGAGTAGACCCCATTACAGGATGGTCGCTCGACCCGGCATGGGAGGGCTCGAAAAGGACGCTGGATGGCGTTGACTACACAATGAAAGGCGGTCAGTGGGTAGCCGACAAAATGATTTCGACCGATCAAGACCAGATGGGTGGTTTTGAAGGCGGTCAGGCAGACCTATCAGATGTATTCATGGCTGAAGATACATCGCCTTACTCGGCTCAATTTGAAAACCAGTTCAACCAGATGCCAGGCTCAGAGCGACCCAATGCGCGTCAGTTCCTCCCGCACCTCAGTGCCGATGCCGAAGCTTTGTTCTACCTCACCCAGCCCCCGTCGGCGCATTTGTCTACTACAAGCCCTACCCCTTACGGAGCCGACCCAGATTATAGATGGGGTGAAGCTGGACTCGGGTTCGATCAAGAACTAGCGACCTACTACGACAAGTATGCACAGGGATTCCTTCAGGACGTATCTGTGCTGAATAGTGAAGATACCCGTCAGAGCCTACGAGACCTGCGAGACACGATGTCGCAACACGAAGGCAGGGCATTCAATACGGACAATGTTCAGCTTCAAGAGGACACCAGTGCTGATCTCGTATGGCAACGTGAGTTCCTCATGGACCCAACCGACAGTGCAGCCATGAGCCGTCTTGGTAACCTCGTTGGTGCCTACAGCGCGCCACAAGGGGCGAACCGATGGGCTACGATACGGATGCAGGACGTAATGACGCATAGTCTTGATGAGTGGGTACGTACTGGCGGATCGACTGAATCATGGATGAGAGCGATGGTGAAGTAAGGAGAGAATCATGGCAACGCTCGATGAGATTCTGGCTGCATATGGTGCTGGCCCCGGCACGATGAGAACCCCTGGACAGGAGTTCTATCAGTTCGCACAGGCCATGGCTCCAGGTCCGGCACGACAAGCTTTCTATAGTCAAGAAGCCCCACTGACAACGAGATTTCAGTTGGCGGAACCCACATATGGGGGCACCTTTGCCAACTGGCTCAGTGGCTATGGTGGCGGTGACGTAGGGGGCTTAGTACCGCAATTTACCTATCCCACATCTACCGCAACAAACCTTAGGGTTGATCCATTGACAGGGGAGCAACTCCGCACCAGGGCACAGGGCATTGCGGGAATAGCAGGACTGACAGGGCCGCAATTAGCGTCCTACTACGAGGGTGGTCCGGGAATGAACGCCGCAGCGCTTGATCTGAGTGACCCAGTATATGCAGCGATGGAAGGTCTTACTCCAAACCAGCTTAGTGCCTACCGGAAGTTGTATGGCACCGGAACGGACGTTGGTACGAATGTCCAAGACCTCGTCAAACTCTTGGCACTACAACGTCCAGCAGCCGCTGGTGGTGAGTATCAGCGCGGCGGTGCCGTGGGCGGAGCTATCAGCAGCCTGATCGATGAACTCTTCAGCGCATATGCAGGAGCGCAACCGGCAGCTAGTGCATCGAGCTTCCTTGACTGGTATCTCGAGAGGAGCAAGCCAGGGGTGGCGGGCACTGAAGAAACGGCAGCAGTTGCACCGGGACGATTGGCATTCGGGGGATAGGGAGAACGCGAGATGCCACCTAATGCATTCACCGATTTCCTAGCCAATAGCGACTGGGGTTCGATGTTATTAACTATGTCGGGACCAGCAACGCAGTACTACAGTTCGCCTGCTGGTCAAGCATTCGGTGCAGCGAGCCCGCGCCGTGGCCGTTATTTCCAACAAGCTTATGGTGATGTGTACAACCAGTACCTCGGAGAGATCGGTTCGGCCTACCGTTCGGGCCGAGCGCCAGCCACATTCCAAGAATTCCTTGAGACCGATCCATGGACGAAACGATACGGACAGTTACCTCAATTCGAGCGTGGTGTGACCAAGACGTATACCGATCCTAGGACAAGGTTCATCTTCTACTAATGCTTACCGAAGAGGAGAAGGAACGCAGGCGAAAGATGATGCCCGGAGGAACATCCGGTGTCTCCTTCCTCGATCAGCTAGGACCGCTTGCGCCTGTTGCACAAAAAGCACTCAGTGTCCTTGACTACCCTCGTCACGCGGTGACCGAAGATATCCAGCGTGTCGGCGAGATGCGTGAGGTCTATGGCGAACGAGGACTGGGAGGACTCGCATCTCACCTTACGAGAGAGATAGGCAGTGATGTACTCGACTTCACATCCGATATCAGTAAAGGTCTGATACCGGAAGGATGGGGAGAGCGTCTCGATCCCTCGGACGAGACACAGATGGGCCTCCTCTTTGAACAGAGCAAAGAAGTTTTCCGCTCCACTGAAGGACGTGATCCTTCTCTCGATGAGCAGTACATGATGAAGACCTCGATCCAAGATGCTGCTATGCCAAAACTTACTGAGCGGCATGAACTCTTAGGTCTGGACTTTTCCACCCGTGCGGCGCTTGAGCTTGCCGGAGAGATCCCTGCGGTAGCAACAGAGATAGCACTCACCGGAGGATCGGCAACGGTAGGGCGCAAAGCTCTCACTAGTGCTACAAGAGCAGCTGCGAAGATCGCGCAGAGCCAAGTAGGTAAAGGTGCTAAACGAGAAGCCGCTGGACGTGCTGCTGGCAAAGCGGTAATCGGCGGTGGGCACAGCGTCAATCAGACATTCCAAGTTCCCCGGTACGCCGATATCGCTGTCGGAGCCACGGTAGGCAGAGCTTTAGGGATCGTTGTAGCACCACCGATGAAGCTTACCGGCAAAGCAGCGGTCCTAGGTTTGAAAGGAACCATGCTTCCCGCGAAGGCAACTCTTGGCGGACTACGCATGTCGGTAAACTACTTCCGCCGCGATGCATTGAACCGTGGTGCATTGGGTTCGGAGGTGAACCGCAAAGCCACGGAAGCCGTCGAGAAAGCTTCTAGACAAGGCAAACTCGATGAAGGCACTCAGCTTCATTTCAGGCAGCGCGGAGCAGACCTATGGAGTAATGACGCCCTAGACAGCCCTGGTGCAGACGGCACGCCATGGTGGAGAAGGATCTACAGAGGTACACACCCGAAGGGCAGTGATCCTACTCCGCCAACGGGTGATGCTCTCTATGATTCCTTTAGGCCTGTTGATGGCAACCCAGATGCAAAGAGGCTGCTCACCAAAGATATCTCTACCATGCAATTCATCCGCGATAGCGTTCGTGAGATCGGTAAAGATCTTGGGGCAGTCTTGAGCAAACGCAGAGAAGCTATCTTTGGCCGCAGGATTCAGGTGGCTCCTGAGCTAGTGGAAGAAGAGAAAGCATGGGTCGGACTAGCTAGGCGCATAGGAAAGATCATCACGAGTGCGCAGGACCAATGGGTGAATCGTCAGGAAGCGATGGTCGCCAAAGCTAGATCACAGACCTATTACTACCTCGGCGCTCTCGAGAAGGCAGGCATGCTGCGTTGGAATGTTGGTGGCTATACAGGACGCATAGCCGCAGCACTTGATGATGAAGGAACAATTTCTCTCGCTAGTGGGAATAGCTTTACTGGACTCTTAGACGGTAGTGCCAAAGATGCCCAGAGACGCGGGAATCACAGCGTGGTGATGCCCGATATACCATCCGTCACCGTAGGCCCGAAGAACCAAGGCATATTGTTTGAAGAAGGTATAGGTGAATCTGGATACACCTTACGTGGGCATACACGGGTGATGGTAAGTCCTGTAACAGGAAAGCCTACCCATTACCTCGATGAGGCTGGCAACGCTGCTGGTCCCATGCATTCAGTCGAGCGTTACAGGGCTGACGGTAGCATCATGACGATCACAGATCCCGCGACTGATGTTGTAAGCAAGCAGATGGATTGGGTTGCCGATAATCTCGATCCAACGATAGGCGACATCATCGAGAACATTGGTCTCTATAAGAATCCACTCCGGTCTGTCAGGAACGTCATCCAGCGTATCGATGGACAAGGAAACCCCATAGAAGGCGATTGGATGAATGCCTACGAGGTATTCGAGGAAATGGCGAATATCGCCCGTGAACTCGAGAACGCTCTCGGTGCTGCTGGGTCTGGCCTGACTCGTGCGTTCACCGCACGATCAGTCTCCTCTGGAGGAAACTACTTCCCGAGGAATGTTCTTGGTTCAGATGGCGTCGCCGAAGGTAAATTGCCACACGCTAAACCTGTTCCAGAACTGGCGTTTGGTATGGAACAGACAGGACGTTTTCTTCCTTCTACTCACAGCAAGGAACGGCTGTTTGCCTCTCAAGCAGAAGGTCAGTGGAGTGGGCAGTGGTACATAGATCCCTCCATGGCAATGGACGACTACGCGACCTATGTTGCCAAGCACATCATGGCTATCAAGACGGGCCAATTCGTCTCTCGTGTAGCTGATGCATACGGCATTCCTAATGGCACAGCCGACGATCTGCTTAAAGATCACGCTGAATATCAAGAGATGCTGAAATATGGTCAGAAGCTCGAAGATGCAGTTACTAATGTTCTTAAGCGCCAGAAGGAGATAAATCCGAAAGGCACAGCAGCAAAGATAAAGAAAGCCCAAAACCTATTTGAGCAGATGCATAAGTGGCAGCAACTGCATACTATATTCGGCGCTCAAGATAAAGGGATGAATATCACAATCCTGGAACATCTTGGAAAGCTTCAGGAACAGGCCGATCTATGGTGGAAAGAAGTAGATGCAGCGAAAGGCACCTGGGCTGCTACGGTCAGAGAGAAACAGCAGCTAACAAGAGCGCTCAACCAGCATAAGAAAGCTGTTGCTGATGCGAAGAAAGCTGTAACCAAAGACTTCAAAAGCATTGCCGGTGTTGGTGATGATGTTATGGAAGGGTTGTATTTCCCTAAGATCTTCGGCGACACCATATTGAAGACGAACGTGGCCCGCGACAAGGCCAATGATTATTTCTTCTTGGCTACGATGAACGCATGGCTAAGGATGGTTGGGGCAACTGGTGACTTCAGTGCTTTCGGTATACAGGGATGGACAGGTGTCCTAAACGATTCTATCGAACGTGGAGGGGTGTTCCTAGATCAGCGCACCGGCGGGAATACCGTGAAGATCGATAGGCGAGGAGACGCCTTTACAGCGCTCCAAGCAAGCTGGGAAGCCTTTAGGACCCAAGGAGACCAGATCGTCGGTGAGTACTTCTGGCGACAAGAGCAGATGTCTCGCCAGATGGGTACGCTAACTCCGACAGATGCTGCCAATGCTGGCCTCGCGATACTGAAGAATGCACCAGACCTCAACTTCAGTGCAAGTAAGAGCCTTCGTAACATTCCTGGTATCAAGAACTTCGACAGAGCATTTACGCACTATGGCAACGTATTCCGATATGAACTCTTTGACACTCAGATGGCTCTCGAGATGTTGCGCAGGGGTAAGACCGCGCAGCAATTAGTTTCGGATGGCACTGCTACCGAGATAGCTACGGTTGCGAACTTTGCATCAGGTGTGGGGAAACGTGGGTTCCTAGCTGGAGCCGGGCAGATGCTGCTATTCGCTCCTCGTTTTCTCCATGCACGCATGAAGATGCTCAACCTTGCAGCAGAAGGGTTGCTACCGGGTTTCGAGAAGACGGCACAAAGAAGGGTTGCCGCTCAACATCTGAGCAGGGCATTCGGACAGGCTACTTACCTGACATTCATGATCAATGAGATGTTAGGGGAAGAGACCGACATCAATCCGGTCGCTAGGAACAAAGCTACAGGAGAGTGGTACTTCAATCCCAACTTCTTGCGCATCCATGCAGGACCGATAGATGTGAGCCTCCTGGGGCCATATGACAGCATGCTGCGCCTTATGTCTATCGTGCCTGTGATGGCTGCGAATAGAGGTAAGGGCCTCAAGAATCTCGGGGATCTCCGCAATGCTATCAGTGCGCCAGGCACATCAGTCGCGATAGATGCGATCAGAGGACAAGATGCTATCGGCCAAAAAAAGTTCCGTGATTTCCCAGATGAGATCTATCAATGGCCTGGATGGCTCGCAGATGACATGCTTGAACACCTAACGCCCTTCGCCTGGTCAGAACTACTCCATAGTCAACCGGGCCAGGAATCGATCAGCCGCAGAGCATTTGGCGGTGCGAAGCAACTAGCAAGCGAGCCATTGAAGGGCATCAGTACGATAGCCGCTGGAGTCGGTCAGACTGTTGGGCAAGTCCTTGGCGTCAAGAGTTCGTACGAGACGATCAGCGAATCGATGAACGAGGCGTACAACGATATCCTCGAGAACATGACCTATGACCAGAAGCTACAGGTCTTCGGTGTCGATACGAAAACAATGACCGAAGAAGAGATGGAACAGCTTTGGGCACAGGCAGGCGAGGCCTGGTGGAAACGTGCCGTCGATATCGGAGAGGATGCCAGTGTCAGCATCTCGTTCCGGGGAATGCTTGGTGACTCGATCCCTCAGTGGGAAGACTTGGCGAATGATCATAAGAAGAAGATCAAAGAGATGATCTCCACCGGGGCGTTCAAAGATGTGATGACTCCCGAGGAGATGGCCGACTTCGAGTCGAGGATCAACGAACGCAGGGGACGCAGCGCGAATGCCTACGACCAGTACAAGCTAGAGAGAGAGGGCATAGACAGGCGTCAGATAGATGCGATGCGAACGATTGAAAGTGCTTATAACAACCCTGACCCGGCATGGGGAAAAGGGTGGATTCGCGTTACTTATACTGATGAGGAGGGGAAAGAGACGACTGAGAAAGAGAATATAGCATCCGGCGATCTCAAGGCGTATTCAAAGTTTATGCGAGATGTAAGTAGCCGATTCGCTAGGGCTAGGCGCACCCTCACTGCACCGGGTGGTACGTTCTACAAAGTGGTCGAGGACTTGTTTGGTGACGATGAACTACCGAGAAACGTCAGTGACTGGGATGTAGATATCTACGATGCAGCCCAGTATTTCTACTTCGACACCTTCTATGAAGACACGAAAGACAAAGAAGGCAATACTCTGCCGTCGATAGTGAGCGGCCTCACCGGTATGGTTGATTGGGATCTGAAGGACAAGAAGACCGAACTCTGGTACGAGATGATGGAGCAACGATACCCATCGATAGACAGAGGACGGCTGAAGAGATACCTCTGGCGCGTAGAAGACTCGATGGTGAAGGACGCACCTCCACTCGCAGGGACACTATTCGAGATACAGCAGACCATCAGCAGAACAGCGATGGTCGATGGAGCAACCTTCTATCAACTCGACAAGATAGGGATCGACCTACTGACGAAATACAGCGGTCTCCCCCGAGAAAAGGTAGAGGACTTCTATATCCGATGGAATGGTGCAAGCAGTGATCAGAAGCCGCACATCGCAACAGAAGCGAGAAAGGCTGGCATCAGGAACATCGAGGATATCGCCAGTTTGCGGCAGAAATCTATGGATAGATACTTCAACATGGCCGATGACGCAGCACGAGGCTTGAGTGGACAGGAGTATCAACTAGAGAGAGATGGTCGAGCGTATCTTGAGGGCCTGATCGTTCTTCTAGACAAACGCTATGGCGTTGGTAAAAAACAACCCTACAGTAGGCATGCACGAGAGGTACTAGCGATACTTGAGCGGCATCGTATGGGCACTATACCGATACCAAGCATGACGGAGTTCGTGATGGTTGTCGCCGAAGGCACATCATTAGATAAATGGACTAAACTAAAACCAGGCTCAACAGTCGTACCAAAGACTAAGGTTACGCAAGGAACTATCCTAACGCCTTGACTTTTTTAAAAAATAAAGTTCAGACTAGAGCAGAAGGAGTAGGAAATGGTAATGACAACAGACTCGACTAACGAAGAACAGCCGGAACAAGCTGTTCTATCGACCGTGTTGGATCTGGGTGATGCTGATGCACCTGAAGATCAGGAGCAATCAGAAGAACTACAAGAGGCACCTCTCGTAGAAGCAGGGCCAACGGAAGTAGTGCCAGGAATCCCAGATGATACAGGGGCACCCGTCCTTGATGAAGACGGCACTCCGCCACTGGACGCTCCGCAGCAGATGTTCCCTGGCAATCAAGAGCAAGAACTCGTGGAGTTGCAGCGCCACCGACAGGCGAATGCCCAAAAGGAATGGCAGCAGAACCTCATACGTGAAGCTCAGGCAGTGGAGCGCCGGGCACAGGAACAGGGTGCCGATCCACAGAGCGCTCGACTGGTAGCTCGGCAACACCTCGCTCATGCACAGAAACTTAGGCAGCAAGATGAGAAGGCTCTCGATCTCGTTGGCTTCGTAGAAGGCAGGAATAATGCTGCGATGCACTATGCGCAGAAGTACAACCTGCTGCCCAAACAAGCGCTTGCAGATATCCAGGCATTGACAAGGACTAGGACCCCTCAAGAGATGGATGTCGAAGCTAAACGTATCGCCCAATTCCGCTCTCAACGAGCGGAGATAGAGAGGCTGAAGCAAGGCCGTGTCGCACCGCAGACTTTCGACAATAGTCAGGGATCGGCGGAGGTCACGACCAATCAGGACCGCTTGCTAGACGCCTACATCAATGGCGACAGATCCGAAGCGGCAACAAATGCCGCACGACGTTTACACTACGGAGGTTAAAGGAGACTTCCCATGGCACAGACCGCAACGACTGGCAATCTTGAAAGCGCTCAGAGGATCATCCTTGCCGAATCAAGGTATACCGAAGAGCATAACGCTCCTGCATTGGCTCTGATCGAGCCGTTTAACCTTCCAAAGGGCTCCAAGCAGGTAACGGTGCCCAAGGTTGGGCAGATGAGCATGAGTGATCTGCAAGACGGTATCGACATCATCGATGAGGAAGACATCGGGATGACCACGGTAGATCTCACCGCATCCGAGGTGGGGGCCAAGGTTATCTTGACCGACAAGCTCGTCCGACAATCCGCAGGCAACGTGTTCTCGATGATCGGTAGGCAACTCGGAGACGGTATGGCCCGCAAGAAAGATGAAGATGTGCTGGGTCTCTACACCAACCTGAACGGCGGGACGAAACTTGGTGCCGCAACGAAGTTCATGAAGGCGTCCAACGTCCAAGCTGTGATCGCCTACGCGAAGGCAAACAAGTTTGGGAACCAACTCTACATCCTTCACCACCCAAACGCAGTTGCTTACCTTTCCAAGGAAGCTGCGACAGTGGCCTCCGCAGTGACCAACGGTATTCCTCATGGCTGGTCTGAAGATCTTCTTGGGAGCTTCTGGAGTGGTCTTCGCCCGATGAATGGCGTTGCTATCTTCGAGGATGGAAACATCACCGAGGACTCTGATGGAGACGGGATCGGTGTTATCGCTGACAAGACGGCAATGGCATCACTGACGAGCGTGGAGACGCGTACCGAGCGCCAGCGAGACGCATCCCTTCGGGCAACCGAATTGGTGATGACTGCGGACTATGGCGTGTTCGAGCTTGATGACAGCCGTGGAGCAGGCATCACATTCGATGTCGCTGCGCTTGCCACTAATAACTAGGATCTAGGAGTAGGTCTTGGCAGGAATAACGGAACGGAACAAGATGAAGAATGAGTTGGTAGGAATAGGCTACTCATTGAAATATATAGATGAGTGGCAGCCGAAGACCATCCTGTACAGACACAAGCCTTCTTATTTCGCAGAAGGAGGGATCGCAGATGAGGTGGGGACTTTCATCGAGAATGTCCCCGGTAATCCCGACTACGTGATGAGGAAGGCGAAGATCGGTCTATTCACCTGGCCTCCCAGTAATACTTGTGAATGCCGATGGTGTGTTTCAGCAGATCCATCAAGATCAATTGGTGGTGAAACAGTGGAGGTAATTAACGATCCACCTCCCGAGGAAGAACCGGAGCCCGTAGGAAAAGGGACGAGGCGAATGGGTCCTCACTTCAAAGCCAGCTAGGTGTAACGATTGCCGTGCCTAGCGATACATCCACAACGGCGGTCGCAGGACTTTGATCCTGTAGAAAGGAGACATCATGTCTTTTGGAGCGATTCAAAGCGGACGCTATGGTTTCGAGAAGCAGACTCACTCTGAGAAGAGGCAAGTCTACGGCGCAACCATGGCGCTACCTGACGGACGGATCTTCCGTTACGTCGAGAACGGTGGGAGTGCCATTGGAGAGGGCTTGGTCGTAGCGAGCGAAGCTCCGGCGGGCAACCACGACGACGACTTGGTGGTTGCAACGAGTTCTACCGTAGGTGGTTTCACTATCGGTATCACGCTTGGCGGTACGGCAGCAGCCAAGAATCTCTACGCAGAGGGTTACATCCGGCCAAACCTTGCCTCTACCACTCCGCACGAGATGTACAAGATCAAGAGCCACCCTGCCATCAGCAGCAGCTCGACTGGCACATTCACAATCGATGAGCCTGATGGCTTCCAGACTGCGATCACGGCTGGTACGGACTCCGTTGGTCTGATCAAGAGTCCTTACAAGGACATCATAGTTGCACCCGCAGCGGTTGCAGGGCGATTCGTTGGCGTAACCTGCGCCGACCTTGAGGCTGACTACTTCGGCTGGGTACAGGTTTCAGGTATTGCCAACGTCAAGATGGACGGTACTCCAGCAATCGGTACGCTGGTAGGTGCAAGTTCCAACCACGCAGGGCAGCTTCTCGCTGTCGGTGCTGACACTACCCCTGCCCTGGCAAGAGTTCACGGTATAGCTGGTGTGGACAACGAGTTTAGCTCAGTCTTCTTGATGAACCTGTTCTAGACCCGGAGTGAACATGCAGGAATTATGGCTACCCGAGGGGGGCAGGTACATCAACTCCACCCCCCTTGGGCGGAATCGGGAAACAGGCGGGACTATCGTCTCCAATCAGATGGAGGTCCGCTTTACCGACCAGTTCGGGAAACTGCACAAGCAGTTGATATTAGTGTTGTCTGATGAGTTCACCAGCCAAGCCGAGGTCGAAGACCAGATGGGCTATGCGGCTGAGAACTACATCAGGGACGCGAAGCAGAAGTACAACAAGCGACCTGCTACTCCCGAAGAGATGAAGGAGGCAGGCAAGGCGCTTGAAGATTTCAGGGTACATCGCAACCGCAGGGCTGAGAGTACCAATAACAAACTGTATTACTAGGAAGAGGAAATGGATCTACAGATAACGCAGGAAGATGTTCAGGCTGTGTTGCAGAGTGACCCGATGATGGCTCTCAAGGTTCAGAATCAGGCTCTTGCCAGGCAGTTAGAAGCAACCACGATCGCTTTCGATACCGCCATGACAGAAAATGCCCGATTGAAAGAAGCTCTTGAGAAGGAGGATTCCGATGCCGAAGGTGGGGAAGAAGCACTACCCGTACACAGCGAAGGGAAGGCAGCAAGCAAAAGCAGCCGCTAAACGCATGGGTACGACGGTAAAGTCCGAGAAGAAAAAGAAGAGTGGGTACTAACGATGCCACACCAAGAGCCTAGCAAATTGAGCAAGGAACAGAAGGAACGGCTCAAAGATCCCCGGTTCATCATCGCTGCTCGAGCCCTAAAGTCCTCACGGGGCCGTAAGCCCAGAACGCCCACTCGTTAGATGAGAAGGAAGTACGATGCCAGCGATACAGGGGAGAACTCGTGAGCAACTGAGACAACACATAGGCCGCGCTATCGGTGGCCTCTATGTGTCTGCTGCTACTTCTAGTGGCAGCACCACCACGCTTCTCGACAACAGCATCGTCCTCGGTGGGGCTGATACCCAGATAGGTAAATGGATACGCTTCACCAGTGGCAGTAACGATACGTTGACCCGTAGGGTTACCGATTCTTCCATCACTTCCAACGTCACCACCCATACGTTCATGCCTGCTGCTACAGCTTCGACGGCTTCGGAATCGTATGAATTGTGGGACGGAGCCTATAACCCTGACTCCGTAGACGATTTCATAAACCAGTCGATCCTAGCTGCGACAGGCTGGGTCTACGATCCCATCGAGAACATCACGTTACATGGTGACGGTAAGCAGGTCCGCTTCGATATCCCGTCGAACATCTCGATGATTTCCAAGATTGAGTACCGGGCCAGGATAAGCAGTGCAAGTATCCATACTTGCGGTGTTACGTTCGATGAGTCTACTGATGCCGAGATGACGCAGGCGGTAGATAGCAAGGACTACAAGCGTGGTTCCTCGCTCAAGATCACTACCTCAGCAGGCGATGGTAGCTTCATCAGCGACTCGTTCAACTCACTCAACATCTCTGGGTACACCCATCTTGAGGGTTGGGTAAAAGCCACTACAGCCATCGCGGCTGGAGATTTCAATATCTGTCTCGACAATGCGACTTGTACCTGTGATGGAAATGACCTTGAGACTCTTGCGGTTCCTGCGGCTTCAGCCGATACATGGACATTCTTCCGAATAGAACTCGCGAACCCTGAGTCAGACACTGCAATCGTTAGTGTTGGGATTGAGTACAACGCGAATTCAGGTACGAATACAGTGCGATTCGATGAACTCCGCGTGGTTCACAATGACACTGCTGAGTGGGAAACGCTTGATCGGCGCAATTGGAAGATAGACAAGGAAGCTCGTGATCTGATCCTTGTTCGGGATGGTCAGTGTGCTGTGGGCTATGCGCTCATCAAGATCACTGGAGGCGACAAACCTGCACTGATGACAGCTGACTCGGATACCACAGAGATCGATGAAGACTACATCATCGCTAACGCTATATCACTAACGCTACTCTCGACATCTGGTGGCCCCGCCACCGATCCCGATGCGAAACGTCAGCTAAGTGCTTTCTGGGTAGACCAAGCCCAGCGTGCCCGCAGGGCTTTCCCCATGCTGGCTAACGTGAGGTCTGTGGACTGATGGCGAATGCAGTCGTCGAAGAGAATGAGATCTATCTCAATGGCACGTACTACCCACTAACCAGACCTGTACGGTCTCAGCTAGCGTCCCTCTACCCGGCTAAGGTCGTCATCGGGGATACCACTAAGGACTCCCAGCTACGTTCTTCTATCATCGCCTGGTCTGACTGGCGTGGTGGCATCGGCATCAACCGTATGGAGGGTGCCGGGGGGGTGAACCGTGCTTGGTTCAGCAGTTGTCAGCTACGTTACAAGAACCACTTGGTCCTACCTGGGCTCGCAACACTGTCAGCTAGCGTGTCCCATGGCCTGTCAGATGCCACGATAGGAGCTATCAACACGCTGTCTGATGAGGTCTATGCCTTCTGGAACGGTTCAGCCTCCGATAGCCCTAAGCTCTACAAATACAACAACACCAGCGATACCTGGGGCTCTGCCCTGACGCAGAGTGCAATCGATCAGGTCACCGATAGCGTTGTCTTCACCGATGCAGGCGGCACGACTTATCTGGTCTTCGCTCACTACGATGCGAACGGGAGTGGCTACACCTACTCCTCCAACGGCTCAAGCTGGACGACAGATACGCAGGACACGCAGTTCCTGACCACATGGGACGAGCGTCTGTGGGG
>Ga0208449_1000687_pt1 | contig 21474 bp, 18 predicted proteins | sample MalvireepMed_s17_FD_184247 | JGI IMG/M metagenome (GOLD analysis project Ga0208449, IMG submission 184247) | Marine viral communities from the Global Malaspina Expedition - Malaspina viral metaG DeepMed_s17 (SPAdes) (version 2) | ecosystem: Environmental > Aquatic > Marine > Oceanic | place...
TTCAGAAGAATTAGCGACTACCGGTGGTTACACTGCAAAAGGAAACGCTTTAACAAGTGTCACTCCTACGTTAGACAGTGACACAGCAATCTGTGATTTCGCAGATACGAGCTGGACATCTGCTTCATTTACGGCGCGAGGTTGTTTAATTTTTAATGATTCGCACGCAAGTGACGCTTCGGTCTGTGCCATTGATTTTGGTGGAGACAAGACCGTTACAAGTGGAACTTTTACAGTAGAATTTCCAGCAGCAGCGGCATCAACAGCGATCATACAGATAGCATAAGGAGTCCTTCCTTATGGCTAATACTTGGAACCAATCCGGCACTACCTGGGGACAAAATGCCTGGGGTGAACAAGCTGATGTCAATCTTACCTTAACCGGAGTCTCGGCAACTACAGCAGTAGGAACTGCAACCGCTTCTTTTTATCCAGGCTGGGGTACTTTAAACTGGGGTGAAAATGGGTGGGGATCTGTTGACGAAGGAATCGTTAGACCTGACGGAGTTTCAGCAACTACAAGTGTAGGAGTAATTACACCTGCAGATGTGATGGGACTTACAGGAGTCTCCGCAACAACTTCTATAGGAACACCAACTCTTGATATTAGTGTTTCTGTATCTTTAACAGGTCAATCTGCCACTTCTACAGTTGGATCTTTAAATGTAGAAATTGGAGTTCCTTTAACAGGAGTTTCAGCGACATCAGCTGTCGGAACACCCACGGCAAGATCTTATAACACTACAGCATTAACTGGAGTTTCGGCTACTACTAACGAAGGAAGTGTAACCATTACTTCGAATCCAACGGTTCAACCGGCTGGAGTTTCAGCAACTTCTACAGTTGGATCATTAAATATAGAAATTGGAGTTCCATTAACAGGAGTTGCAGCTACTTCAGGCGTAGGAAGTCTTACTGTTGCCACTTATACGGATGTAGAATTAACAGGACAAGCCGGAACTATTACTTTAGGAATAGTTTCTCCTTTACATTATAAAGATGACACCATTACTGGGTCCACGTCCTATACTTCTGTTGACATAACTGGTTCGACAACATATACAATAGATGAACACGCAGCTTAGGAGAAAAAAATATGGCTTCGAATTATACAAACTTAGGAATTCAACTCATGACTACCGGCGAGAAGGCTGGTACGTGGGGGACTCTCACTAACACAAACTGGAACATTATCGAACAAATTTCGGGGGGCTATGTCTCTCAATCTATTGCGGGTGGTGCTCAAACAACTACTCTTGTTAAATCAGATGGCTCTACAGGAGCTACGATGGCTACAAGAATTTGGAATTTAAATGGAACCATTACTGGTAATCAAATTGTAACGGTTCCCGATAGTATTGAAAACTGGTGGATCATTAGAAATGCAACGACTGATTCTTCAGATACTTATACCGTTACTGTTCAAACAGTAAGTGGCTCAGGAATTACTTATGTAGCAGGTGCTGCCGGTCGTGTCACTAAACTTCTTTATACTGATGGCACAAATGTTCTTGATGCCAGTGCCGATTTCGGAGAAGTCACACTTACAGGAACACAAACTTTAACAAACAAAACTTTAACTTCACCAAAAATTGGAACAGATATTTTAGATACGGGTGGAAATGAATTAATAAATCTAACAGCTACAGGATCAGCAGTTAATGAAATTACTTTAGCTAATGCTGCAGCTGACAACGATCCTCGTATTACCTTAAGTGGAGATTCTACGAATATAGGATTAGAAGTTCTTCCTAAAGGAACAGGAGCTTTTGTTGTTCAAGGAAATGCTGATCAAGGTGGAGAAATTAGACTTTATGAAGATACAGATCTTGGATCTTTTTACACAGGATTTAAACCAGGCAATTTATCAGAAACTATATCTTATACTTTACCTTTAGCAGATGCCGGAACATCGGGCGATGCTTTAACATCCAATGCTTCAGGAGTTTTATCATGGACAACGATGTCTGGTGGAACTTCTTGGCAAGCGGTGGATACAACAGGTTTTACTGCGGTTGCAGGTGAAGGGTATTTTTGTGATACGACTTCAGCTGCTTTTACAGCTACACTTCCTGCGGGCACAATAGGAGATGAATGTTCTTTTATTGATTATGCAGGAACATTTGATACAAACAATTTAACTGTAGCCCCTGATGGTTCGGAAAAAATTGAAGGTACAGCTGCTGACTTAACCGTTGCCGTTGAACGTGCTGCGTTTACTTTAGTTTTTACTGACACTACTCAAGGCTGGCTATTAAAGGATAAATAATCCATGGCTACATATAAAGGTATACAGGGTTTTACAGTTCAGAGTCTATCATCTGATCCCACGGCAAGTTCCGGAACTGTAGGAAAACTTTGGTATAATTCTGGTACAGGAAAATTTAGACTCGGAGTTGAAGGCGGTGGAGCCTGGGCTTCTGGGGGAGATCTAAGTACCGCTAGAGGTATTGGGGGTATTGCAGGAACTCAAACGGCAGCTATTGTAGTAGGAGGATATGGATCTGCATCGGGCCCACCTCCCTTCTCTAATACTAATGTAACACAAACTTATGATGGAAGTAGTTGGACTACTTCTCCTGCAACACTAGGTACTACCAGACGAACTCTAGCAGCATGTGGAACTACGACTGCGACTTTAGCTTTTGGAGGAGATGCAAGACCTCCAGGTCTTCAAGCTGTGACTCTTACTGAAGATTATGATGGAAGTAGTTGGACGGAAGTTAATGCTATGAATACAGCAAAAAGTAAATTTGGTGGTGCAGGCACAAACACTGCAGGCTTAGCTTTTGGGGGAGAAGCAGCTGATGATTCTAAAATAGCTGCAACAGAAAAATTTGATGGTACAAGTTGGACAGAAGTAAATGCTCTAAATACGGCTCGGCACAATGCAGGTTCGTGTGGAGTTCAAACTTCGGCTATGTTCTGTGGGGGAGGAGGCCCTAGCATCCAGACTACGGTTGAAACATTTGATGGAACTTCTTGGACAACAGGAACTGCTATGACCACAGCTAGGGAATCTGGCGGCGCTTCAGGAGCAAGTAGTACGGCGGCGATAGCATATGCAGGATATAATGGACCTCCTGGATATACAACTAATACAGAAGTTTGGGACGGAAGTTCTTGGACTGAAGTAGGTAATCTAGCAGTAACTAAATTTCAAGGGTATATGCAATCATCAGGCACCAGCGCTGCTTGTTTATGGGTAGGAGGTCAATTGCAGCCCCCAGCAATATATACTGCTGGAACAGAAGAATTTAATAGTCCGAACTATACAACACAAACCGTGACAGTAAGTTAAAAATGAATTATAAGAAAATAAAAGGAGGAAACTATGGCAAACATATATTGTGTAGCGAGTAACTGGGGGAAAGATTTCTTTACGCATGAAGATCGTAATGATTTCTATCTGTCCGGTCATCCTGCCAATGTTTGGGCAGTAGGTAATAACCCTGCAGGTGTATCTTGGATCATCAGAGTAAATGGCAATGCAATGGTAAAATCAGAAGCACAGGCGCTTGTTGATGCTAACGTCGAAGAATCACAAGTTCTTTGGGATAATTGGTCTGACGAAGAGAAACTAGCTGCCCCTGGTACAAAAAGACCTGAAAAATATATATTACCATAGGAATTAATAATGTCTACATATCTAAGTACTAAAGGTGTTAAGATTCAAAACCTCGCATCTGATCCCACTCTTATAGAGGGAGTGGTGTGGTATAATACAGCAACAAGTGTTTTAAAATTTTATAATGGATCATCAACTCAAACAGTGACAACAAGCTAATGGCAACTTACATAGGAATTAAAGGTGTTGAAATACAAACTATTGCGGGTGATCCAGCTAATCCTCTCGTAGGACAAGTTTGGTACAATACAACAGCCAACACTTTAAAAGGATACGGAGCTCAAGGAACAGCAGCGTGGGCTAGTGGAGGAAGTCTAAATCAATTTAAAGCTCTTATGATGGGAGCAGGAACACAGACAGCATTTATAATGGCAGGCGGGGGTGAAATGCCTCCTCCAGGTACTTGGAACACTCCTGTTGCTACTACAGAAACTTATGATGGTTCAACTTGGACAGAAGTAACTGATATGAATACGGCTCGAAGAGGAGCGGCACCATCAACAAGCGGAACTCAAACTGCAATGCTCGTAGCTGGTGGAACAGACGCTACCAGTCCCGGAATTGTAGGGACAGCTGAAACTTATGATGGTTCAACTTGGACAGAAATAACTGCTCTTGATACAGCTCGAACTTATTTCGGAGGAGCAGGTACTTCAACGGCAGCTTTGGCTTATGGCGGTGGTGTAACCACAGGCACAGCTCTAACAGAATCATGGAATGGAACGTCTTGGACAGAAGAAAATGCTCTTCAGACAGCTCGCTACGCTGGTGGATTTGGAGGGGGTACTCAAACAGCAGCTATGTGTATTGGGGGTGAACCTGCCGTAGCTCTTGTTGAAACATTTGATGGAACTTCTTGGACAGAAGTAGGAGATTTAAATACTGGGAGACCACAAGCAGCGGCTGCTGTTTCATCTCCAGCGGCTGCTCTATATATGGGTGGTTCAGGAGCAGGTGAAGCTGTTACAGGCATTGTGGAAAGTTATGACGGATCCACTTGGACTGAAATTGCGGATCTTTCAACAGCTCGTCAAGCGCCAGGAGGTGGAGGAACATCTATTAATGCTCTTGTAGCAGGAGGAATGACAAGTAGGTCCGGCGCTGGTTCTGGAACAAATGTCTGTGAAGAATTTTCTACACCCGATGCCACTAAAACTTTTACTTCTTCATAATGCTTGAACTTTAGTTTAAAACAACTATATTAAGGAAAGAATGGATAAAGACAGAAGAAATATTCAACCGCACGCTGATAAGGAAGTCAAACACCTTATGGTTTTACTTGATAGATCTCAGGCCTCTGAATTTAAAAAGATGGTTCCTGAACTTCAGGACAATTGGGTCAAAAAACAGATGTTTAGAACGGAAACTGAAATGCGTTTCTCGGTTCTCTCCGATAATAAATATGGAACGAACGCTGCCAAATACTGGCAATCGGTTCGGGAACAAAACACTCATTTTGAAAACCTGATGCAACTTTCATTTGAGTACCGAAAGAATGATATTGAAATTAAAAAGACCCAAAGAGATATTAAAAAAGAAAAGGACTCTTTAGAAAAAGAACTTAAACAAATTGAATTGGAAGAAAAACTTTATGGCCGAGCAAGTATGGAACTGGTAGCCAAAGCTAGAATGAGAGAAATTTCAAGCTGGTCTAAACTCAAGAAAGAATTTCACGATGGCAAGTTTGATGATCGAGACGTTAATACCCATCAAGCCGAATCGTACATGCATCAACTGGAACAGAGGAAGTCAACCTTGACTGCAGGTTCTTCACAGCCTGAAATTTTCAATGTTCTAGGACAATTGGAAACGTTAAAACGGGTAAGAAAATCAGGAGAACTAAAGTATGATGGTGCCAATCGAAAACGTATTTCTAAGAAACAAAAAACTTATTAAGAAAGATCATCATTAACATGATGAAAGATACTAAATTTCCAGGGCTTAAACGTGAGATTTTATTTCCCACTCCTATTTATATAAAGGAACTTCAAAAGACAGAAGAATTAAACAAGAAACTTTTAAAAGATATTAAGGCATGGAAGAAAGAAGATCCAGAGGGTATTGAAAAAACTCACATTAAAAATGACCATAGCTCCCCCTTAATTTATTCCAATATTAATGCTTGGCGTAGCAGTACCGATGTGCGACCCGCATTTCAACCATTAATTAATCAGCTGTATATTATGGTCGACCACATTTTTAAAGACCTGGGTTATCAACCTAAAGTCGAACTTAGTACCATATGGACTAATATTAATTATCCAGGAGGATTTAATACCCACCATACTCATGCTAATTCAACAATGTCGGGGGTTTATTATGTTAGAGTTCCCGTAGATGATCCCGAATGTTGTATTTGGGTAGAAGATCCTCGACCAGGTCCTAATTTAATTGCACCTAGAATTGTACACAATCTTCCACGAGAACTTTGGAGAGTGGTACCCTATCCCCCTAAAGAAGGAATGGCTATCTTCTTTCCTTCATGGGTTGCTCATGGTGCTGGAATTAATAAATCAAAATTAAAAGGAGAAAAAGGTTGGAGAATATCTGTTGCCTTTAATTTTACACAGGCAAATTGGGTATAAATAAAATGCAATATGATTTTATATTTTTAGGTCAATCGGTTTTAAAATACCAGGTACCTCTTGAAGTGTTTGTTGGACTCAACGAACTCTACGAAAACCAAAAGAAACATTTGCCTAATGCCACCAAGCAACTTTCTGGAAAGATTCCGGATGAAGTCTCTTTATTCTTTTCGGGGCCTAACACGGAAAAAATGCATCAACATAGTTATATTCCTGATGATATTTTAAAATGGTTCTATTCTATTTTTAAACATTATTTAGATTGGAATAAGATTGGTGAGTATCGCATGGATATTAATTCAATCTGGGTTAATGAAATGAAAGTAGGAGATTATAATCCTGTACACATTCATCAAGGTAAACTTTATACAGGTTTATCTTCTGTAATGATTCTTAAACTTCCTAAAGATATGGGCCCGGAAATTATTAGACCCGATCAACCTCTGAATGGACAGCTTCAAATTCTAGGTAATGCAGCCGGACAATTTGTAACTTCAGACTACTCTCCTAAAATGAAAATTGGAGATTTTTATGTTTTCCCTTATGACGTGAGACATGTGGTTTATCCGATGACTAATAAAAAAGCCAAAAGAAGAACGCTCGTGTGTAATGTTGATGTTGAATATAATTCAGTACAAACAAGGACAGCTCAATGATCTTTGAACCTAAATGGAAATCTTTAATGGCTAATACGGTGGGGCCTATTTTTACCCCTGCACAATGTCAGGATATTATAAATATTGGTCATCAACAAAAAGCCGAGAAAGCTAAAGTAGGACATAAAGATAAGGCCGGTGGAAAGCACGATACTAAAATGCGTATTACCACTATCAGCTGGATTCCGTTTAAGGTGATGCCGGATATGTATAAAATTGTTGAAGGAAGTATGCAGCAGGCTAACCGTAATCATTTTGGTTATGAAGGAATGACTCTTACTGAGCCTGCCCAATTTACTGAATATCCAAAAGGAGGATTTTATGACTGGCATATGGATGGTGATGTAAACTGTCACTATGAACCTCCCGTTAGAAAAATATCCATGACGATTCTACTATCTCCTCAAAATGAATTTGAAGGAGGGGATTTAGAATTTATGAGTGAAGGTAATAAACCCCCTCAATTGATGCAAGGTCAAGCCATTTTTTTTAATAGCCTGATTCGTCACCGTGTGGCAAAAGTTAAAAAAGGGGTTAGACAGTCTTTAGTAATGTGGTTTGGAGGACCTCCATTTAAATGAACCGAGAAATTCTGTTTCCTACTCCCATTTATATGAAGATGGTGAAAGATTCTAAAAAATTAAATCCATATTTATTTAAACATATTAAAGCCTGGAGTAAAAAATCTAAAAGCGAAACGAAAACCAATGCAGGCGGGGGCTGGCATAGTCCCACTAATATGAATAATAAAGCAGAATACCAACCCTTGCTTGATGAACTTTTTGCCATGCAAGAAGAAGTTTATAAGGATTATGGAATGGCCCCTAAACCAGGTTTAGGCAATATGTGGGCTAATATTAATTACCCAGGCGCCTATAATAAACAACACATCCATCCTAATTCTCAATGGTCCGGTGTGTATTATATAAAAGTTCCTAAAAATTCAGGACGTCTATTTGTGGAAGACCCGAGACCTGGACCTAATATTATACTCCCTCGAAGAGTAGAAGATTTACCCAGAGCTTTATGGCGGGTCGTCGTTTATCCTGCTATAGAAGGCCAGATGATTATGTTTCCTGCATGGCTCCATCATGGTGTAGAAATAAATGAATCCCAAGAAAAAGGAGAAAAAGGATGGAGGGTTTCTGTCTCTTTTAATTTTATTCAAGTCAATGAAGAAGGAAAAGTAGGGTGAGTTTTAAAACCAAAAAATACCAAGTGATTCGACAAGCTCTTTCCAAAGAGCTCGCTAACTTTATCTTTAATTATATGATGCTACAACGAGACGCTGTAGATTTTATGATGAAAAATAATAAAGTGAATCCTCTTAATCCTTTTATTGGAAGACGTGATGATACACAGGTTCCAGGTTGCTATACCAAATATGCAGACTGGGTCATGGAGACTTTACTTATGTATATGATTCCTGTCATGAAAGAGAAAACAGGAATGGAATTAGTTCCTACTTATACTTACACACGCCTCTATGAAAAAGGAAATATTTTAAGACGACATAAGGATCGACCGAGTTGTGAAATTTCTACCACTCTCCATTTAGGGGGAGATGAATGGCCTATCTTTTTAGATCCTACTGGAGCTAACTTTGTTATCGATGAATATAAACAAACCATTAAACCCGGAGCTCCTAAAGGAGTGCGAGTCGATTTAAAAGTAGGAGACATGCTGATTTATTCTGGTTGCGAACTAGAGCATTGGCGAGAACCTTTCCAAGGAACGGTTTGTTCTCAAGTCTTTCTGCATTATAATCATGCAAATGGACCCTTTGCTAAAACAAACCTTTTTGATAAACGCCCAATGCTGGGTATTCCTAAGTAGTTGATCTACACTAAAATCTAGTATATTTGTAATAGAAACGGAATTTTCTATGCTACAAAAGATAAATTTTTTACCTGGATTCAATAAACAAATAACCGCCACCACTGCTGAAGGGCAATGGATTGGGGGCGATTATGTACGTTTTCGTTATGAAACACCTGAAAAAATAGGGGGTTGGTCAGAACTGGGAGAGAGTTCTTTAACGGGAGTTACCCGTGCTCAACACCATTTTATTGATGATGCAGGAACCAAGTACGCAGCCCTTGGCACTAATCGTATTCTCTATGTTTATTCAGGGGGTATTTTCTACGACATTCATCCTATTAAAACTACCAGCACCTTAACTAATACGTTTACCACAACCAATGGATCGGCTGCAGTTAAAATAACTTTTGGTAGTTCTCATAATATTAGTGCTGGTGATATTATCTATCTCGACAGTTTTACGACCATTACGAACTCCAATTATGTGGCGGCCGACTTTAATGACATCAAATTTATGGTAACCAGTATCGATAGTTCTACTCAACTTACCATCACGATGTCTTCAACTGAAACAGGATCGGGTGCCACTTTATCGGGGGGTATTCGAGTTCAACATTATTATCCCGTAGGACCCGCACAACAACTCGGGGCTTACGGCTGGGGTATTGGCCAATGGAGTGGTGAAGTGGCCGGTGAAGCTACGACTACCTTAAATGGAGCTTTGACCGCGGATGCTAGCGATACGACCGTGGTATTAACGGATGCCTCGGCTTTTCCAACGTCTGGAACCTCTTATATTTTAGTAGGTACTGAACTTATTAGTTATACAGGAATTAGCACCAATACTTTAACAGGCGTTACACGAGCTACCCAAGGCACGAGTGTCGCCATTCATGCAGATGGAGCGACAGTGAGTAATGCAACCGACTATGTAGGATGGGGTCAAGCGGCTTCAGGAGATAAAGTCTTTGAACCTGGACTTTGGTCCTTGGATAATTACGGAACTAAACTGATTGCTTTAATTTATAACGCTGAATGTTTTGAATGGGATTCAGCAACAACAAACGCCACTGCGATACGTGCTACTATTCTTTCAGGAGCCCCCACGGCTTCACGTGATATGCTTATTTCAGCACCCGATAGACACATTGTCTTTTTAGGTACAGAGACAACGATTGGAACATCATCAACCCAGGATGATATGTATATTCGATGGTCCGATCAGGAAGATCTGAATACCTATGCTCCAACGGCAATCAACACCGCGGGTACACAAAGACTCGCCGATGGATCAAAAATCATGGGAAGTTTAAGAGGTCGTAATGCAATTTATATCTGGACCGATACCGCACTCTTTATCATGAGATTTGTGGGTCAACCTTTTACGTTTGCTTTCGAACAGGTAGGAACGAATTGCGGACTTATCGGTATGAACGCTGCTTTGGAAGTCGATGGTTCGGCTTACTGGATGTCGGAAAATGGTTTCTTCAGGTACACGGGTAAACTGGAATCTATGATCTGTCTGGTGGAAGACTATGTTTACGATGATATTAATACTACGTCCAACCAACTTATTAATGCCGGTTTGAATAATCTTTTTGGAGAAGTCATCTGGTTTTATTGTACTAATGGCTCAAATGTCATTGACCGAATGGTTACATATAACTATATTGATTCCTCCCCGCAACGTCCTATCTGGACCACAGGAAGTTTAAACCGAACGACCTGGTCCGATTCGGCTGTCTTCGGCAAGCCTTATGCAACGCATTATGATGCTGATACCGATACTTCTTACGATGTCGTAGGGAACACGGATGGCATTACAACTTTTTACGAGCAGGAAACAGGAAACGATCAAGTCAAACGAGGGGTAACGTCCGCTATTGCTGCTAATATTGAATCGGGTGATTATGATATTACCCAGGATGAACGACAAGGTGTCACCTTCAGAGGCGACGGTGAGTTTCTAATGAGCATTAAACGGTTCATTCCCGATTTCCTAACGCAAACGGGAAACACTCAGGTCACTTTAAATTTAAGAAATTATCCCAATGAATCACAAACAGGTTCGTCTCTTGGACCGTTTACCATTAGTTCTTCAACCACGAAAGTAGATACCAGAGCTCGAGCACGATCCGTAGCCCTTAAAGTTGAGAATACGGGAGTTTCCCAGGACTGGAAGATTGGAACCTTCAGGCTGGACGTACAAGCGAGCGGAAGAAGATAATGCCTTTTAAATCAGAAAAACAAAGACGATACCTATGGGCCAACGAGCCAGAGATTGCTCGTGACTGGAGTGATAAATATGGTGGTCGGGTGAAGAAAGATACAGGAGGTATAACAAGAATTCCTTTTGCGAATGGAAGTATATATCCACTGAATATTCTAGGTAGTGATATAAACGATCCAAATGCATACAAACAGAATATATTGAATCGGTATCAAGATATAGCAAAACAAAATAATCTTACTTATGAAGATAGTCCCATCTTTAATCGAGGTCTTGAAGCGTGGGATCCTTATAGCCTAGGTTCTCAAGTTCTTCAAAACTGGTCTATTCCAGCTGGTAATTTTTTTGGAAGTTTCGCAGACGATCCATCAGTTACTTATGGTGGGGCGGGTTTAATGGGAACAAAGACTTCCGCAGGTTTTAAAAATGATATGCTTAATAAAATTAAATCAGGTGCCGCTACTGAGGAAGAAAAACTTCAATTTGGACAGACTTTTGGTCATGAAATGAGTCACTTGGGTATGACATATAAACCTCGTGATGAATTAATAAATGTACCAGGAGTAGGAAAAGAAGGAGGTAAGCGAGCTGCACTGTTAGGGAGTGTTAGATTACCTAAATTTCTCCAAGATAAAATTCCAGGTCTCCCAGGAGAGTACGAAGGAGAAGAGCAATGGAATCGTATGCATGATCTTATATATGGAGGAACAACAGATTGGAGAACAAATTTAGCGGACTTGCAAGCAACATATCAAAATCTTCCTCCACGGTCTCCTGAAAGAAAAGAAGCTTTTAACAAAGCACTAGAAGTATCTGACAGCTTTACAGGAGCAAAATATAATCCTGGAGAAGCTGAAAAGTTTTTAAGAGATTCTGGCTTAATTGCAGCAGATTTAAGTTATACCCCCTACGGCCATGAAAAAATTGGTTGGTCAGGCCTAACTAGCGAAAGTAAAAAAGCACTTGGCTTCGGCGTCAATCCTCATGAAGATACTATGATGGGACAAATGAGAACGTATCCTAATCGTTTAAGCGATGAAGCATGGTTAGCGGACGCAGATAAACGACACTTAACAGCTTCTAATCCTAACGTAATGAAAGACTTTAGCTATTCAACAGATAATAAACGACCATTCAAATATGACGACACCGACGATGATGAAAAAGCATTATCCTATGCCATTAAAAGACCTACTCAACAAAGCTTTATTAATAGATTAAGAAATAGATTTTATAAACCAGCTACAGCAGCAGTAAACTTAGGAGGAGGTCGAACTTATACCCCAGCTCAATTGAATAGAATGAATGCACTCGGAGGATATTATAGTGGACCTGCAAGAGACGCAAGACGATTAGGGCAAAGACGAATCAATATATTAAACAGAGCACAAGCAGGAAAACCTGTTGGAAATGTAAATCAACTCTTAAAAGACTATGGATATAAAAAAAGTCCAAGTGGAGGAATAACTTTCACAGGGGGACATGAAGGTAGTGCTACAGCAGGAGCAGGATATAGTCGAAGTGATTCAGGATGGGACAGAAGTCCATTCAGAAAAGGAGGCCTAGCAACACTATGGCAAAGATAGTACAGGTATTAACAAGAGCATCAAAGGAATACGACACTCAGATAGCACAGTCCCTGATCAGGGATCTGGATGCCGTGCTGCAAAAACTAAACACGACGTTCCAGGAGGAACTTAAACAGGAGATAGAAGCCAAAAGCTTCTTTGTTGAATAATGGCTGTAGTCAATCAGTATAAATTTTATGGGACGACCGTCACTGCGGCTGAAACGGATACACTGCTTTCACCTTCAGCTACGGAAACTTTAATTATTAAATCATTAAGAGTAACTAATAAATCAGGTTCTAATGCCCCTACTATCACTATTAAAAATAATGCATTTGAAATCGTTAATACTCAAACCTTAGCTACGGCAACGAGTGTGGAAATTTTAAGCCTTCCCTTAATTGTAGAAGGATCTACAACTCTGACCTATACCACTGTCGGTACGGTATCAGATGGTGTAGTCATAGGTATTAGTTATTTGAATATTGTGAAGGAGGTAACCGCTTAATGAGCATTAAGATTAACGGCAAAGATGTCCCTGTGGTGAAAGCAACAGCAGTTATGACACTATCAAACCTGAAAACAGGGGTAAAATATGAGACTGAAAAGGAGTGGAAGGCTTTGGGAATTGACCCCAAAGAGATTCGCCGAGATATTAAAATCACGGTTCCTTCGCTTGATTTATTTGCGAAAACAAAGTAGATTGGACATTCAAGGATAATTATGGCAACCAACGGTATACTAGACATTCAAGAAACAACAGAAGACTTTAGAGATCCAGACATGGAGCTTTCTCCAGAAGAAACAATGGATATCATTAAGACGCTTCAAGTCGTAGGCGTTCCTCAAGAACACTACGGGGAATATACAGACAGGTTTAGGGAATGGAAACAAAATAATAATGGAACGTTTGATATGTTCCTAGAAGAAATACATCAACTTGCACCAGGAACTATTACAAAAATTAAAACAGAACAACTCGTGGCTCAAGGTCCTGAAGATGCACTTCAGACCGAAGAAGAAATGACCATTCAACCTGGATCAGGGGACATGCTGGAAATTATGCAGTCCGTAGGTGTTCCACAAAGAGCAAGTCTGGGTGGAAGGATCGGCTATCAGGGTGGAGAAATCGTACTACCTCAACCACGCCCCGAACACGATCCACGACTAGAATTCTTTAAACGTATGGGTGCGATGCCAGAACAGACACTATTAAGACAAGCTCAACCTATGAGAGGTCAAGTTCCAGAAGGTATCATGGGTCAAGCACCGGATCCTTACGGCGGTCTTTTGGGAGGACAAGAAGGCGATATCGGTATGGGAGGACAACCTTTGGTTCCTTATGAACACGAAGGCGCGGAACAACCACCATCGTGGGTTGATCGACTGCAAACAGGAACTTATGATGCAGCGCTTCCTCAAACACCTGAGATAACTAAGGAAATGGTTATGGATTTTTTAAGGAAAATGGGAATGCCTTTTACCAAAGAAAATTTTAAAAAAGTCTGGGAAGCTTTACTAGCGGCAGTGAAATTTGGTCCAGGAGGAGCAGCAGAAGCAGCAGGAGGATTAGGTTTAGAAGGACTAAGAAGTCTTGGTGCACCGGAAGAAGTTGAAGAAACAGAAACGATTAGTCTTCAAGAAGGAGGTGGAGTACACTCTTTAGATGAATTGGCATTTGCAATTTTTCAAAAACCATATAGTCAATTAACATCTTCTCAACAATATGAACTTAACAATTTTAAACCTGAACCGTACGAACCATTACCCAAAGCCGAAGGTGGAATCATAGATGTGGTTCCAAGACAAGGATATTTTATAGGAAATATTGTTAAAGCTATTACGAGTGCTCCCAAGAAAATTTTAAAATCAGCAAAGAAGATATTAAAAAGTGACTTAGGCAAAATGGCGATGCTCTATGTGGCGACGGCTGGATTTTCAAATCTAGCAGCTCAACAAGGTTTAGGAGGAGCACAAAAATGGTTTGGTAAAGGTGGATGGAAATGGTTACAACCTCAAAATGTAGGGATTAATATTAAGGATGCTGTTTCACGAGTTATACCTGCGAGCTGGAAAAATGTAGCAAAAGCAAAAGACGCACTCGCATTAACTGAGAGTGGTACAATAGATTGGGCAGCTATGGACGCTGCTAATAAAGCTCAAGTAGCCGCTTTGGGTGATTTAAGTTTAGGTGGAGCTACAACAGGATCAACACTAGGAACAGCTTTAGCTAAAGCTCCAACACCATGGTACAAAGGTGCATTGCCTTGGATTGCTGGTGCTTCCTTAGCAGGAGGAGCATACACAGCTAAGAACCCAGGCGAAACGCAATTCGATATGGGAAAACGAGATGAAGAAGTTGATGATATAACTGAATGGTTGGCAGCGATTAAGCCCGCAGCCGCTATTGATTGGCCTTATCCATCTTATACTGGAGCTAAAGGCGGACGCGTAGGCTATGCCAACGGAGGCATTTTGGATATAGAGGAAATAGATTTAAGAGACAACGGAGGCTTTATGCCTTTAGGTAAAAAAGAAAAAGCGGACGACGTTCCAGCTTTACTCAGTAAAAATGAATTTGTCTTTACGGCGGATGCCGTCAAGAGTGCAGGCGACGGTGATCCTGATGTGGGTGCCGAACGAATGCAGAATGTAATGAAAAACCTGGAAGCAGGCGGAAAGATTTCGGAAGAATCCCAAGGGCTCGAAGGAGCACAGGAAATGTTTGAAGTCTCCGAACGATTAAGCGAGGTAGTCTAATGGCAATACAAGAAACAAGAACTTTACCGGCACCTTTTATAGAAGGTCTAGGCAAGGACTATGCAACAGAATTAAAGGCACGATATCAGCAACCCATCGACACCAAGATGTTTCAACCTGGTGTGGCACCCCAAGATGTTTTACAGACTCAGGCAGCATCACTGGCAGGAACAGGTCTAGGAGGCTATGAACCTTATATCACACAGGCAGGAGCCTATTCGGGACCAGATGCTTATCAAGCTTTTCAATCACCTTACCAGCAACAAGTTATTGATAAAACTTTAGAAGAATACGATCGACAGGCACAGATTCAACAACAAGGTATTATGGATGCCGCAACCCGAATGAATGCGTTGGGCGCAGGCAGAACAGGAGTACAGCTTTCAGAATACCAAGCAGGATCCGACAGGAACAGGGCATTAATCAATGCTCAACTGTTGCAACAAGGATACGGTCAGGCTCAACAAGGAGCTCAGACCGCTTTCGGTCAGCAAATGAATCTGGCAACTACTCAACCAGGATTGGTTGGACAACAAATCGGAGCAATGGGACAGGTCGGTGCACTTCAACAGGCTCAGGCACAGGCGCAACTTGATCAACAACGAGAAGCGAATCGAATGGCAGCTTACGAGCCATGGGAAAGACTTCAAGCTTACGGAACAGGAATCACGGGTATCATGGGCGGAATGCCAGGACAGTATCAATGGTCCAACGTTCCTAATCCAACACCATTACAAACAGCATTAGGTATCGGAGCAACAGCAGGTGGTATCTACGGTAATGTTATGGGTCCAATGAGAGGAATGGTTTACGATAGACCAGCATAATGAGAATACTTAACAGACCCATGTTCAAACGAGGAGGCTCCACGGGCCAAGGTATAACTTCAGGTTTACGAAGACAGGGATACCAGTTCGGGGAAAGAGTCACAACAGAAGATATTTTAAAAAGTTATGGCCCTGCTCCACGAAGAACGAATGTATATGATTTTTTAACTGACTGGGGTTTAAGAATGGCTTCGGCAACGCCGAGTGGAAATGTTATACAAACCGCAGCGAAGGAAGCGAGAGAGCCTTATGCTCAATTTACCAAAGGTAAGGGTGAGGCTGAAACATTAGCTTACGCTATGAGAGCCAAAGCAGCAGATACAGCAAGAGCAGAGAACTTAGCTTTAGGCAAAATGGAGTATGAAAAAGAAAGAGACGTCGCGGATCGTGAAACTCAATGGAAGATAGCAGAGCTAGAGGCTAAGGGTGAAAAAGAATTTATTGTAGAACAAATTAATAAATACTGGGATCCAAAAATTGCAGAAGCTCCTCCTGCGGAAAGAAAAAATTTAGAAGAGCAGAAAAAAAGTGACACCTATAATATCATCGTATTAGGCGAAGACATTTCTGATAAATACAAAATTTTAGGTAATACTCAAGCACTTGAAATAGCTCAAGATAATGCTAGGCTGGAACTTGAATCTACAACAAATCCTACAACAAGCATTTTTTGGGATAGAAAAGATAAAGGTTATGCTGAGAAACTTCAGGCATTAATTAATAAATATCTAAGATTCGCTACTAAATTTCTTGAGAAGGACAAAAAAGCAACAGGGGGACGTGCTGGTTACCAAAACGCAGGTCCCGTTACAGCTCTCCCTAATCAAGGTTCTCCTTCTCTTATGGCTAAAGCTGCTACAGACACCGAAGTTGAAGATGCTTTTGGAGTCTCTGTGGAAGAAGCCACACCAGAAACAAAAGAAATTAATATTTCTTACGAACAATTAAGAAATAGACTACCTCCGGAAATTAAGGATGAAATAGTTTTATTGCTTTCTCAAAGTTACGAAGCGTTCGCTGACTTTGCAGAAATTCAAACCCAAGCGGATGTTAATGAATTCAATATAAAATATAACGTTCAACTATTCCTTCCGCAACAAACGGGGGTATAATGGCCAACGAGAAACCCTTCACGTATCTTGAGTCTCTACCCTCAAAGCTGGATGATAAAGACATCCAAGATCAAATTAAATTTCACATAAGTAGAAATAATACTAAAGAACCTAAACATGAATCAAAGAAAATAGTTTGGAACCCCTTATCTGCACTGCTTTTAGATCCAATGATAGGTCCATCACTGTGGGCACAAAAAGTTAGATACAATAAAAAAATAGCTAAAGGGAAAGTAGATGAAATAACTAAGAAAGAACAAATTTTATTTGAAAGTAAAACAAATCCTAACGCTTGGTTTTCAAACAAACTAATACCAAGAGATACGAAGAAAGAAGTTGATATTGTAGCAGACGTAATAGAAGGTGCAGTTACAGGCCCTCCCTTAGCTATTAAATCATTAGCAGAGTTCTTAACGATAGGTATTGATCATAAATTTGATACCAATTTTACCAAAAAATTAGATGATATCACTAGAGATTTTTTAAAAAATACAGGTGAACCAGAAACATTAGCTGGTGAGATTATGCAAATAGGTACTCAATTCCTAATACCCTTTAAAATCATAGATAAAATAATAGGAAACGTTGGAAAATTAAAACATCTCAAAAACAAAACCTTGTTTATGCAAAATGCCAAACTTGCAGATAAGCATAGATTTATTCGATCGACCGCTGGTCTTGCTCAAAGAATGGGGACTGGAGCTTTATCTTTAGGGGCTACAGATTTTTTAATATCAGGTGGCGAAAGAAAATTAGATCCTATCTTTTTTAAAAGAACTAAAGAAGAAGGAAAGACAGGTAAAGAATTAGCGGCAGCGAGACTCTCCAACAAAATTAAATATGGAAAAGAAGGGGCCATGATCGGAGCGGGCTTTCCATTAGTAGGAGTCGCATTTGGAGGATTCGTTAAAACTTTAGGTTTTGGAGTAGGAGTAGCTTATGACGTACTAGGTAGGGTTGCTAATCCTTTCTACTCAGCTATAACAAAAACATTAGCCAAGGATCCCTTAGTACTTCCAGCTCTAGCTCAAGGCTTTAGAACTAATGTAGATTTCATGTTTAATCAAATTGGAACACGAGTTGTTTTAACTGGAATGGGCAGAACCAAACAATGGAAAGAGCAACTTCCTGACTATCAACAGTGGAGAAAATTTACTGCTGATAATCTTGACGAAGTAAAATCAGGTTTAAAAAAAATAGATAATGCTATTTCTTGGATTCGATCTGCAGGAAAAAATACTGCGGAAGCTTTATCTATTAAAGGCTATGCAGGCAGAGAGATCAGAGCTTCAGCAAAAAAAATTCAAGATTTATTAAAAAGTATTGAACTAAAAAACTATGAGTTAGCTAAAGGTTTTCAAGAACTGTATAATACTAATAAAACTTCTCCTGCTATCATGAATAAATATGCGGATGAAGCCTTAGAAGTATTGGAAGGTACAAGAAAATTAACGGATTTACCCGAACTAGTAAGACCGACGGTTAAACTTTTAAAAGACGAACTGCGTAAAATAAACAAAATCTTTAATAAATACGTACCAGAGGACAAGAATTTTGCTCACGCTTTAAATGGTGCAACAAAAAGAATTGTAAAAAAATCCTTTGCTTTCGTAAGCAATCCTAATTATGCCATGCCTGTTACAGATCCTATTTTTGTTAAGGCTGCTCAATTCGCTGCACAAGTTATTAGAAAAGATAAAGGTTTAATTGCGGAAGCGATAGGCACTGCAGGAAAAGGTATTTCTAGATCACAAGCTATCAAAAATTATTCCCAGGTAATGATAAAACAAATCCTAGCTTTAGGAAAAGTAGATAATAGAAATCCTTTTGAAGTCCTTAGAAAAGTTGGAGAGAGATTAAACTTGGAAGGTTTTTTAAAAGAAGGAGAACAACTACCCAAAGTTATTAATGAATTATTAGGTCAGGAAAGAAATCTTAGAAACAATGTCTTGTTTACGACATCAAGCATGATGACTGCTGTTGCTAATAAACAAATGTACGACTCCCTAGCAAGAGTTATGTTAAAACAAGGCCAGGTATTCACGGATCAAAACGCTGCACGAACAGGTAAACAGACAGCGGAAGTTGTTCAAATAGGAAGAATTGATGGATTGTCTGGTTTAAAAACTGAACTAAGTAACTTATGGACTGATCCTGAAACAGCAAGAATACTTACAACTAATAGAGGACCCTTAGATATCTTGGCACAACTACCCGTGTATGCTTCTTTCCTTCAATTTAAAGCGGGGGTTCAATGGGGCAAGACGGTAGGTTCACCTGCTACGGCATCAAGAAACTTTGTAACGGCATCAGACTTTGCGTTGCTGAGAGGATTAATTGGTGGTCGGGCTTCAGTGACTAATGCAGTAAAAATGCAGGTAGATGATATCTATCATTCTGGCAAACTGGTAGGTTCAGCTGAAAAAAGACTGTTAGATAATATAGACGAAGGAATTAGATACGGGGCACTCGATGAAAACATAGTGGTAACTGAATTAAGAGAATTACTCGCTGCTACCCAAAAAGGAAAAACAATTAACTCGTTTGATAGTTTGATCAAAGCGGCTGGTAATGCACGGATCATAGAATTGATGGGTAAACTTTATGCAGGGGGAGACCATGTCTGGAAATGGTATGGTTATAATTGGTATAAATCTTTCTTAACGGACTATGCTGGTAAAGGTAAAGTCGGCATGGACAAAATGGTTAAGTGGTTTAGAAATGTAGCTGGCAAAGAATTGGATAGGTTAAATATCGATGGTACTAAAAAAACTTTAGCCCAAGCGATCAAAGAAGCGTCTGCTTATTATGTAAGAAACACGATGCCTACTTATAGTAAAGTACCCATGGCTATTAAAGGTGTAAGAAACCTTCCACTTGGAAACTTCGTAGCTTTTCCAGCAGAAACTTTAAGAGGTACATTTAATGTAATGAATATATCTACCAAAGAAATTCTATCTGGGGATCCCATCTTAAGAGAGATGGGTTACAGAGGCTTGATTGGATTGTTTACTACCCAAGGAGCTAAGGGTATAGCCATCATGAAAACGTATGGGGCTTTAACAGGTTTAACTCAAGATATTATGAAAGAGTACCAAGCCAATCTAGCTCCAGGCTATCAAAGAAACTCTCAGCTATTGGCTATTACTAAAGCGATAAAAGGTAAATTTAAAATGGTCGATCTATCGACCGTCCTTCCCTATGATCAGGTAAGAAGACCGTGGGAAGCGTTGAACAATGCGATTATTAAAAAAAGACTGACTAGTCAGAATGCAACCAATTTTGTTCTCGGATTAGCCTTTGATGAAAATGGACCCGTGAGAGAATTCTTTGATCCATATATTTCTACACCTATTGGTTTAGAAGCGTTTCTTGATATAAAAAGAGGGTATACTAAAACGGGTAAAAAAATCTGGAGCGAGTTGGATTCAGATGAAGAGAAATGGGATAAATCTTGGTCGTATTTTTATAAACAATTAGAGCCCGGAGCCATTACAACTTTGAGACAATTATATTCTGCATACACAGGGGTTCCATATAAAGGAAGAGTGTACGACGAGCACGATGTATTAACGGGTTTAGCGACTGGAGTGAAGCCTTATGATGTAGATGTAAATAAAACCATAGACTTTTTAATTAATGATTATACTAAAATTAGATCTAAAGCTTATGACGCAAGTGACATGTATGATTTGGATGCTTACGGAGATGAAGTTAAACAAGACTTTATTAACATACAAAGAAATATTTGGAGAGAACAAAGAAGAATTTATAACGCTATTCAAACAGCTAAAAAATTTGATGTAAGTTACTATGATATTCAAAAAGAAATGAAAGAAAGAAACATATCACGAGGAGATATTCGCAAAATTTTAAATGGCGAATTTGATGCTATCCCTTTTAGTAAACCAAGATTTGAAGATAAGATTAAAGAACTCGAAGAACTTAATCGGGAGTACAATAAAAAACATAACACAAACAGAAGAGTTAATAGAGATTCTTTTTATCCTAAATGGGACTTAAAAGATATTCTAAGAGACTTAAAATATCAAAGACTAGACGAAGAATTTTTCTATGATAAAATTAAAGAACCTCCAATAGAAATAGAGGATCAAACACGTCTTGTGGTACCTGATAAAAAAATAACGTCACTCCCACAAAATACCAATATAAGCACAACTCAAAACGTACCACCAGTCGATGCTAATCTAATTTCTTCCACTAATATGGGTCAAGGAGTCAATCAAATGACGGGATTGACAAGGAACCAGGAAGTTTTATTATCTC
>Ga0208449_1000690_pt1 | contig 21397 bp, 27 predicted proteins | sample MalvireepMed_s17_FD_184247 | JGI IMG/M metagenome (GOLD analysis project Ga0208449, IMG submission 184247) | Marine viral communities from the Global Malaspina Expedition - Malaspina viral metaG DeepMed_s17 (SPAdes) (version 2) | ecosystem: Environmental > Aquatic > Marine > Oceanic | place...
TCCTTATCCTCTGTTTCTTCCATATCTTCTTCGCTATCTTCATCTTTAGCAACCTCTGATGGGCTTTCTTCCTGCTCAGGCTCCTCTTTCGTAGTAGGTTCAGTTTCCTTAGTATCTTCTTCAGTAGGTTCATCTTGTACCTCCTCTTGTTCTGGCTCAGAAACTTCTGGTTCTGGCTCAGGTTCTGGTTCATTTACTTCTGGTTCTGGCTCTGGCTCAGGTTGTGTTTCTACTTCAACCTCTGGCTCAGGCATTTCCATCTCCATCTCCATCTCCATCTCCATTTCTATTTCTACACTTGCCATTTCCATCTCTGGTATTTCCATCTCCATCTCTGGTATTTCTATTTCCATAACAGGCATTTCCATCTCCATTTCCATTTCTACCATTTCATAAGAAACGTCTGAGTCTGGCTCCTGTATTGGTTCTATTTCTATTTCTCCACCAGGCTGTTCATTAAAATCATTGTGATCAATAATATTTTCTACAATATCTATTACTTCTGTCTCTGTGCTACCGCCGTAAGCAATCCACATTTCTACTGTTGTAATCTGTTGTTGAACTATTGTAGATATTACATTGTAAAGTACGTTTATGGTAATATCATCAAAGAGCGGGCCAATTGCCATATTGATATCACGCCCACCAATTTCGATTATCAACGTTGTTATAGTGCCTGCAAAATCAAAACCATTTTCATATTCTTGATAACCACTAGCTACACCAGATTCTGATAATATATCCGTACCACTAAATACATTTGTGTTTCCGTTCTTACCTGTAATGTGCATGTAGATACGATCTTGTGCATCTCGTTTATCAACTTTAATTGTGTAGTTAGTTCTTCCTCCATTTTCTATATCAAGTGAAGATATATCTACTGTGTTAACAAACGTGGTTCCCATTCCTTCCACGCCCATTGTGCTTGTACTATTGCCCGATCCTGTAATTTGTGCACACTTATCTGTGCCTAAATTATAACAACCACTTCCTGAAGGCATGTTTGCAGGCCCTTGTCCTCCAAAATCCTGATCCATATCACCTTCAAATCTAGGCTGTACAAAACCATTATCACCATCCAATAAATCACCTGAGTCTACGTTAGTAACTGTATTTGTTGTCGTCGTTGTTTCTGTTGTCGTTGTTACAGTATAGCCATCTGCTTCATACTCTATTGTTTCTGTAACTACTTCATCTATTATCTCTTCAATAGTCGGCGTACATAATCCAACTGTATCTGTTGAACAGTCTACTGCTTTACTAGAAAAGGATAGGGAGACCGATATACATAGCCATAGCCAAAAATAAAAACTTCTGGAATTCGCCATCGCTTACATCCTCATTTACATTAATCTTTAAAACATCATCTTTAAATACAGTACTACCTTCTGGTATCATATCTGGATTTGATTTCCATTTCTCCAAAGCTTCACTACCAATAGCGCCCATATATGGAGGTGGAGTGCCTGCCATAACTAAACTATCAAAAACACGTGCGTCTGTCGCTAACAATGAAATTGAGGCAACTTTAAGGCCACTCGCATAAAGCTGGCGAGAAAGCTTCAAAAGCTGGCACAGCTCGTCGTCCACTACTACTCCTGTAGCGATACCAAGTATGTTTGTTTGTATTGCACCTGACGTTGCTACTTTACAAATATCAGAATTGTTGACAACAACACTTGGCGCATTTGCAGTAGGCACACTTTTATCCGTCACTACGGTAGAACTCACCGTGTTTGTATCTGCACCATTGGCGCTAGTTATTGCACCAACAACTAATATAAAAGTTAAAATAAAAAAAAGAGTTCTCATTTAACATTTCCAACGTTTTCTTGCTTGTCGTAATCTTGATTTAGGATTTGCTGCTGCTTTTGGAAACTGTTTCATTTGTCCTGCGCTTCTTGCACAATAAGATTTTCTACGTTTTGCAGCTTTAGATCCTTTTTTAACTTTGCCTGTTACGGCTGTTTTTAATTTAGAACCAGGGTTCATCGCTCTATATTTCTTGACTCCAGCTCTAGTCATTCCCGCCCCCTTTTCAGTAGGGCGGAAATTCTTTTTATTTCGTTTTGGTTGGTTATCAGCCATATAAAACTTCTACATGTGTAGCTTGATTGAAGAAACAGTAAAGATCAGTTTCAAATCTCATTCCTGGATCTGGAAAACTAACTTGTAAAATTTCATCCTCGCCTGAACCTATAGCTGGAGTTGGAATTGTAAATTTAACAGTTCCACCTGAACCATTATCAATTAAATCAACTCTGCCTAAAGTTGCACCACATCTAATGTTCAATCCAACAACTCTAGCTGGAGCACTAAGTGTATTAGTGCCTGCCGATACTTTAGTTGTTACTTGACCACTAGCAGTTAATTGTTTGTTTTTGAGAGCAAACATTTTTAACTCCTATCTTTCGATCATGCAAGTTACGTAGTCAACTGTCATTGTTTGAGCAGAAGCCTCACCATTTTGAATACCAAAAGAAATTGTTAATTCTTCGTCATCAGGTAGGTTAGTTGCCGCAGATTTTAGAGGAGCAGCATTATTAATTGAATAATAAACAGCATCTCTATTTGCATCAATAAACCATGATACAGTAATAAATGTATCATCTGCCATTGTAGCAACGTCTTCAGTTGTTGTTGCAGTGTTATCTTTTTCAACTTGAAAATCTAATCCTGCGTCGCCATCTGCACTAATGAAGAAAATACCATCTGTTACATCTAATGGTGATGTATCAGTAATATGTAATCCCATTACGAAATCAGATTGATCAACATCATTTACTTTAAATCTTGCTGAAAAGTATGCAGATTTATTTGAAGCTAATGTAAAAGATTCACCTTTTAATTGTAAAAAGTCTAAATCATTATCAGCATTATCATTTGTAATTAATAATTGACCGCCTGCTCCAGATGTAAGTGCTTCACTTGCATCGCCTGAGCCTGCTTCAGTTGTTGTGATCGTCCAATCACCAGAATTGTACGTCATAAAGTCGTTAAAATATCCATAGAAAGTTTGATCTGATGGATAAGGTTGGAACATTGGTTGATCTTTTTTGTACTCGGTAGCATCAGTGTTACCAGCCCATAAGATCATGTTCTGAAAATGAGGGTTTGCCATGTTTATCTCCTTGGTTGTATAGCCCTTGTCATGCAGTCTCTATACACGTCCGCCTAGCCAGTGTGCACGACTATGTTTATCTAGGATACTTATCAATAGTATAAAATAAAAAAGGCGCTCTTACAAGCGCCTTCTTTTCCTGGGAGGATCCAGTAAATTTTATGAACCTTGAGATCCGTATACACATCTAGGATCTGAGAATCCAAAGCTGTATCTCTCTCTTGCTTTGTATCTCATGTTTCCTGTGTCGAAATCACCTTCCATGCCTGTAGCAAGGGCAGCTCTTACGAAGTGTTTAAATCCATTAGGAGCATCAGTTTTAATAAAGAACGCATCAGTATCTGATAGGTAGTGGTTAACCACATATCCATCAGGTAACATACCCATGTTTCTCATTGCGTTGATGTCATTGTCAGACGTACCAACTCTAAGAGTAGAATTTAAAATTCTATCCGCTACAAATTGCGTGTTTACTGGGATGATTAATTTTCTTCCCTGCATTGCAACTTTTAAGCCTCTTTCGTCGATAAAGCCTGCAATATCAATCATTGCTTGCTCTAATGAGGTTTCGTTCAAGTCAGCATTAGTTGAACTTATGTTTGAAAAAGTTCCCCCTAAAGCAGTTGGGTGAGCGCTGTTTACTAAAGAAACACCATCTCCGCCAGCAGTTGCAAATGCATTATTTAAAATGTTTGCAGCTTTTACTTGCTTTGTATATGCCATTGAACGTGCCAATGATTTTGTGTAACGAGCCGATAAAGTATCGTACAAGTTGTCTTCGACAGCTTCCTCAGTCAAACTGAATGCTAATGCAACAGTTTCATGAGTGTATCTAGCAGTGAAAGATTCTTGAGCTGTATCAAATTGTACAGCAGAACCTTCTTGCTTTACAGCAGCTTCGCCGAATCCAACTAACATTACTTCTTCTTCAAAAGCTCTGTCACTTGTTTCATTGTCAAAAATTTCAGCATGCTCGTTCTCATAACGAGAATACTCCATACCGAACAAGGCGTTTAGGCCAGGTTCTAGCTCTTTCGCTAATTGGGCTCTATTAATAGCCATAATAACCTCCTATACGCCAGCTGTTCCAGTACTAGAGCCTAATTGATGGTTATTGATCTTCACAACAAATACACTGTTGTTCCCTGCTGCTGCAGTGGAAATTGTATTGCTTGGAGTCTCATAACCAGCAACGATTCTAACCTGAAGGGTAGCTGTTGTTGTTGCTGAACTGGAATCTATTTCTACTCCAGATAGACCCGTAGTGGTACTACCAGAACCGAAAATGAGATTCGCATTTTCGTTGATGTTCGCGCCAGATAAACTTGAAGCAACTGAATCTTGTTGTACAACAAACATTTGATCAGGGTCATCTGCTACGAAAGCAATCGCATCACCAGGTGATAACGATGCTGGGAAGTGATTTTTAAAAGTCGGTTTGCTTGAAGTTGGGTCTGTATAAAAACATCCCATAAATACTCCACATGATGCTTCACCAGCAGCAGCTACTTCAACTGTTCCGTCATTTTTGTATTTAACGGGGTCGCCAGTGAAGATCGCAGTGCTTTGGTTATCAGCAATAGAGTATTTAGTCGTTCCAGTTGTCCCACCTGGAGCCGACCCTACTTTAGCAATTGGACGTAAACCGAAAGCGGCATCTATATTAGCCATATCAGTCTCCTTTTACTTATTCAGAGACTAAAATCTTACTCATTAAGATTTTTTGCCTCCAAAAGTTACTCTGCTCTGCCTTTCCTGATGGATAGGCATGCTAGGATGCTCATCTTTATGTAAGTCATTTTCAATAGCGCTTGTCTTTTGATTAGTAAGATTTCTGAAATATTCATCTCGGTCCTCTTTCACCTCTATAGGGCAACGCATTAAAGCTAACCCACCAATGCCAATTACACCTTTGTACTTGCCGTCAGCGATAGATGGTAAATCCATTCTATCGGGATATTCATCTGCTTTTACAAATTCATACCCACTTCGTAACCTGCCGATAACATTTTTTTCATCAGCCATGCCACGATACTCAAGTCTTACCCACCTATGGTGAAAACCTTCTGGTGGTTCTGGTGCTTCTAAATTTGACGGAGGAACCCATCCCCTCGGTCGAGCGTCCTTTTCACGGGTTTCTTGTTTGCGTGAGGTTTTGTTTATTTTTTCAGTACTCATGTTAATTCTCCTTCACGTGTTTTGCGTACTCTTCAAGTGGCACACCAAGTTTTTTTGCAATAGCTACCTGTGAGGGTGTGAGTTTCACAGTGCGGCGCCCTGATGGCGATTTTCTTACAACTCCAGCAACTTTTTGCTTCGGTCGATTTACATCCCCTCCGTCGGAAAACTTATGGGGAAACTCTTTTCGTATTCGTTTGTCTATCTCAGTATAATAGTCATCATCTGCTACGTCAATACCCTCTTTAACTAACTGATTATGTATATCATAAGCAGTATAAGTCATGGCATTGTCTGTACCAAACCAATCATTCTTATCAGCCCACGCAACAGCTTTTGGATCAGGTTGTCTTTGTTGTTCGGGTTGATTATCAATTATCTGTTCAACTTCTTCTTTTGGAGCAGCTTCTATTTGAGCTTTCCTTTGAACAGCTTTTGCTTTTGATACTTTTAAACGTTCATCTTCTATAGTTAAACGAGCTATTTCTTGTTGAGCAGCTACTTGTTTTTCTACATCTTGTGCGTTAACAGCAGCCTCCATTGCTCTTTTAGCAAATTCTTTTTGATTAACTAAAGCTTTTTCTCTTTCAACAAGCATAGAATCATTTTGAATAACACTAGATGATTTTAATTTATCAGACTCTGTTTTAACCTGTTTTGCATAATCAATAGCAGCTTGCTCACGTCTCTCTGCTTCACGCATTTTTTTAGTAAGCTTATCTATACGTCTTTTTACAGAAGCTGAGTATTCTTCAAGCTCTTCTTCTTTTGCTTCTTGTTTAGGTTGTTCTTGAGGAACCTCTTCAACTTGAACTTCAGGTTCTGTTGTTTTTACTTCCTCTGTTTGTGATTCTTCTTTTAACTCCACTTCGACAGCGTCACCAGAAGTATCTATCGGGACCATTTTGTCATTTTGTGTTTGTTCTTGCATAGAGTTCTCCATGTTACATTATGTTAGCTGGCAAAATATCTCTCGGATCATCAACGACTGCCAGAATCTCATCTTCGTTAATAATACGCAACTCACCACCATCAATCTTTACTCTAGATCCTGCATAGCGAGTTATTATAACCCAATCACCCTCTTTACACCAAGGACCATCAGGGTATCTCTCTTTATCTTTGTAGCATAAAGAACCAGTCTTTAATACTTTACATATGTTTGTTGTTATTTGCGATTCTTCTACTGTTTCATCAGTTAAAATAACACCACCTTTTGTTTTACCTTTTAATTTCAAAGGAAATAAAACTATTCTCCATCCAACAGGTTGTGGAATTTTTTCTAATTCTTTTTTTTCTTTTTGTTTTTCTGCACCATCCCAAACGTGTTTGGGTATAATTAATTTAGGTTTAGTCGTCATCATCTAGCTCCGTTTTTCTTAGCAGGTCCGTGAGTTCCTGTTCAGTTTCTTCAAGACCGCGAAGTTTACCAGTCAGATACCGATATTCGTCCCAATCTTTTACACCACTACATATAGCTTGTCTTATAGTGTCTTGTCTATCTTTTAGTTGATTTTTAAAATAAGTAAAAAAGTTTTCTATTCGCATGATTTCATTTGGTCAGCTAATTTTTTGCAACGATTTGGAGTTTGTTTATTCCATTTCGAGTCGAGCATCTCGTAGCTCGCACCAATAAAATTGCTTTCCTGCAGGCATTTCCACATGTTACGGAACTTGGACACGCCTGTAGGGCCAAGTTGAAATACCATTTCGGTAATGGTATGTTGCGCAGTTGTAGGCAAATCTCTTACATCAAACTCTTCCATAAGTTGTCTTGCCAAACCAAGTGCTTTTCTTAAATCGTTATCAAATACTTCTTGTAGTTCTTCTTTTGTATATGTTTTACCTTCTTCAAAATTATCTTCATATACTACTTTATGGCCCCAACCAATTGTGGCAAAGCCTTCGGTGTCTTTATAAATATGATCTCTAAAACCTTCGGATAATTTTACGGAACCAGCTAATTCGTCGTATGTCATTAACAAGTGCTATAATCTATGACTAATTTAAAAGTCCCTGTTTGACCATCATTACCTGTCACAGTTATTTTAATATCAGTTTCATCAAAAAAATTTGTTGTAACTTTTTTAAAATCAAAGTTCTCATCTTTGTCAACAGTATAAGTATGATTATATCCATCACAGTTTGTTTTTATTTTTACGTCGTAGCTGCCATCGGGTGTGTCATCTACAAGAGTTGCAGATCCTTTTACAGATACTCCTCCAGTGTATGCACTTTTCTCCCAAGTATCACCTATGTTACCCTTAGCTGTATAGTCTCCACTTTTACCTACAATATGTTCTTCGTGTGTATGTTTTTCCATAGTCTTCTCCTTTTTATTTAGTTAAACCCTTTGCCTTCTCGAAGGTGCGGAGGCCCGATACGCCGAGCATTGAAGTTACAATTGCTAGAAGAGGCCCAGTTTCTATGGAAGGTGGAACAATATCCATACCTGAAAATTTTGCATACCAATCAATACAGGGAGATAGAATAAAGGCGAAGAACAGCGCCAGGGCTCCGCACCATCCTATTGCAGGTCGCCAGCCAGCAACGAATACGCTGCGATGGCTGGCTTCCTTTGCATTAACATCTAATTGTTTTTCTGCAAGCTTTTGTTGTAAGCGTTGCATTAGAATTTTTTTATCTAGTTTTTCTTCCTCACTCGTATGAAGTTCGTCGACAACTTTTGAAATGGTTGCTAAGGCTCCGCCTTTTCCACCACCAAGTAAGCCACCGATTAAATTAAGCACTATGCTGCTCCACCTGTCATCCAGCTAATTACCCAGATAACAATGATCGCTACGATAGCGGCCTTTATCCAATCCTTCATCTTCCAATCCGACCATTCTTTAATATGGCTCCATAGATCTTTTAATAGGTTCATAAAACCTCCTTTATTAAGTTAGGGATTATACTATTTTACGCCTTTGAATGCTACTTTTTTAATTTGCATTTTGCTTGTTTGCCCTTTTGGACCAGTTCCTTTATTATCTTTTACTACAAAAGGAGAGAAAACTTGCTCTGCTGTTGAAGCTATTTTTCTATTAGGAAAAGGATTTTTTTGAGTAACAGTAGTCATTTTTGCATTTTTAAACTTCATCTTCTTGCCTTTCCATAGCCACGTTGAGCCAGTCTACCTGCTAGACCACCTGTATTCATGCCCATTTTTTTTAAACCATTTATTGATCCACCCATGGCTTTTTTATTTTTTTTAGCTCCAGCTATTCTGTCGGCTTGTGTAGGGTTAGGATTATTGTCTATACCTTCTTTTACAGATAACATGCCAAATTTTGTTTTAGAATCTTTTCCCATAACAATTAATGTATAGTTGGTTTTATAAGATTTAGCAAGTCTCTTCCATTATGATTCATAATATTATCATATTCTTGTTCGGAAAGATTGTTGTGATACAGTATTTTTGCTACACCCATCATTGCACCCGCTAAAAGTATTTGTTCTTCTTGACTTGTAACGGCTGTATCCGAAAAATTCATCAATTCGTTAATATACTCTTGTAATTTATCTGTTGCGCTTTGCATTGTTTTGATTTTGTTTAGATAAATTAACATTTGCACGTAATTGTGCAATATCTTCTTGTGAATCTATTCTATCTTGCGCTATTTTTGCTGTTTGACTTAGTTTTTTCTCATCAATACCTATTTGAGCTTCATCAACCATTGCTTTTCTTTGTATATCTTGCGCTCTAAGGTCAATTTCTTGTTGTTTTAGCCCTACAAGTGGATCTTCATTCATTTCTTGTACCACTTCCGCCTCTTCTTGAACCATTTCATCCGTCATTTCTGCTACTTTTTCTGCAACTTGACTTTCAATACGTTCTTGAACCTGTAATTGTAGCTCTTCTGGGATTTGACCACCATATTGAGCAGCTATTTGATCTATTTCAGGTTTAGATTCTTCTTCAACTTCTTCTCTTGCCTGAATACTAACGTGCTCCATGATATGTGCTTGTAAAATAGCCATAACTTGAGGATTACTTTTTACTAAAAAGGATGACATTAACGCTCTATGAGCATCAAGGTGAGCATTATGATTTTGTCCTCTAAATGCTACAAGAGGTTGTCCAGTTACAGCGCCTGAATTTTCCGTTCCAGGGTCCATTGGTTGAGGTTCTGAAGGAACGGGAAGTATAACATCAATATCTTTTACACCAAGTGCTTGATACATTCTTCTATATGCTTCGTACATGTTGTGTGAAGCAGGGTCAGCTTGAGCTAATTGTAATTGTGTTTGTGCCAACGTAACACGTTGTGCCATAGAAAATATGTTTGGATCTGATACAGGAATAATATCAATATCTTTTGAAAAATCAGATTGTTTTAAACCTTGTATTTGATCAGTGCCAACTTCGTATGGATACTGTGGATCTAAAGATTCTGCAAAAATTTTAGCTAATAATTTAAATTCTATTTTTTGTGCGTAGTGTAGTCTTTTGTGAATAGCACTCATGACTCGCGCACCACGTTCCATCAATGCCATTGTTGTTCCAACAGGTGCTCCTGCTTGAGCGGCGTCTCCTACTTTTTGATCAGCAACAGCAGCAAATCTAGATCCTGCTTCTACACAAAAACCTAATAGTTGAAATAACGTACCACTTGGTTCTTTGTAAGGTAAAGGAACTAATCCTTCTCGTAAACTTCCGCCAGGTGCATCTACATCTCTAAACTCTCCTGGTTGTAAAGGAGTATCATCATCTGCAACTCTAAGTCCCCTAGCTTTGAAACCAGCAGGTAAGTTAGATAATGTTCCTGCATCCAGTAATTGTCTAAGTGCAGCAGTTGCCGTTCTTGATAAACCACCAAGCATGTGAATAAGACCAAAGCCATAAAAACTAAAACCAGGTAAAAATTTATAGTGAACAAAATACTGACGTTTTTTCTGTTTACCATCTTGTTCATCGTAATTTCTATATATGGATAAAACATTTGATGAGCCCTCATCAATTGTTACGATGTAAGGAACTTTAATTCCATCTTCACTATCAATACCTTCAATATTTAAATCTACATGCATTTCTAATAATTGATAGTCTTCATCATGATAACTTTTTCTAATACCAGAAAGTTTTGCTTCTTCTTCTTGCAGTGCTGTTTCATTATTAAGAACAGATAGATTTACATCTCTGTACATTCCAGCTACTTGCATTTTTGTTATGTCATTTTTTGTTCGTCTAACGACGTGAGTTATTCTTTCGCAAGAAGGAAAGTCTGTTGTTTGATAAGGTACATACAAATCATCACTCGGTACAAATTTAGATACCGCTCTTCCTAGTCCATCATCATAGTAAACTTTTTTAAAAGCAGATCCTGATAGTGGTAAATAAAATAATAGTGAATCCATATCGGGATCATATTCTTCCATCTCATATGTAATCTGATAGTTCATAAAATCTTTGATACGTTGAGCTTGTTCTTCTTTTTGTGTTGAAGTATTTCCTAAGATCTGTGTGTTTACAGGTCCGCCACTTGGCAATAATTCTTTATAAGCTTGTGCTTGAAATTGTGTAATTGCTTCGGACAACATAGGATGTGTCACGGAACTCGCACCTTGAAAAGGTTGTGATCTTTCTGTGTATTTAAATCCAAGAAGATCTAATCCTTTTTTGTATGTTTCTTCCCAGTCTTTTCTTGATGCTTTATCATCTTCAAATGCTTGACGTAACTCACTAGATATAAGGTTAAGAGTATCGTCGTCTAAAACTTCTGCGATGTTCATGTCAAAAGAAGAAGTAATAACTTGTTCTTGCTCACCAATAAGAGCAGAACCATCTTCCATCATTTCAACATTAGGGGCTAAATCATCAGCAAAAGTATTGCCTTCTACCTCTATCATTTGTTCAATAGCTTGTTCTTGTTCTGGTATAAATCCTATTGGTTTTTCTACTGCCATTATGCTGCCTCAAATATATCAATTAATTCTGGAGTATACACCATTCCTCCATCTTTTCTATGAGTTTTATGTGGTAGTAACATCTCTGGTGTTAATTTAATAGCGAAAACTTTACCAACACCGTCGACCTCGATAATCTTAAACTCAGAGTTATTTTCATTAGCCGCACGTTTTAATGCTTTTTCTACTGTTGATGTATAATGTTTTCCTTTATAATCTACGCTATCAGGTCCCCCATAAAATTCTTCTGTACCAATGCCCTTCATATCTTTAGTACGTTGATTGATTGGTACGGCAGTCCCTCCACTTTGACCGTATCTATTTTTAATTAAATTAGCAGGAGATACAGCGTACCACTGCGCAGCGCCGTCTACTTTGTCAATAAACAATCGTTGAGCCGCTTCTGTTAAATCTCTTTTGATTAATATATCTCCCCACTCTTCTCTGTTCTTAAATGGTACATTCGGGAATAATTGTTTCATCGCACCTTCACTCAGTCCAATGTTTAAGTCTTCCAACATTTTCTGTTCTTTTTTAATTGCTATATTCATTGCTTTAATAGCTTCATCACTTGGTGCAGGACCACCTTTTGCTACGACATCAATAGCTACTTTGTTTTTTTGAAACTCATCAACAAAACCTTGCATCTCTTCTGCTGTGTTAAACATAGGTCTAAAGATAGTTTCATTTTGTGTATAAAAATCTAATACTTCAGGCTCTACATTTCTTGCACTACCTTGATATCGTGTACGTTCTTGAGCAAGAGCGCCTGCTCTTCTTTCTTTTGGTAAATCAAGAATAGCACCTAACTGTTCACGTAAATCATTTTCTAATTTTTTTGCTTGTTGTAAAATATCCGATTGTATTTCATCAGCAAACGTTACAATAGTTTTTTGTCCTTTTGTTGCGGCTTCCATTTGTTGTAGCTTTGCGGCGTCACTATCAATCTTCATTCTAAATTGTAAAATCTGTTGTTCTAATGGCTCATCAATACTTCGTAGTCGTGCCATAGTATCTGTATCTAAAATATTTCTTATTTCGGCCATTGTTAGATTATCTATATCATCAACATCTATTAAACCTTCTCGCTCTAGTTTTCGCATAGCAGATGTCTCTAACCCTTTTAATTGTCTATCCAATGTTTTTTGATTACGTTTCAGTGTACGAATCATAGCAGGATCAACAGTGGCTGCAATTCCTTGTGCTGTTTTTTCTACAGGTAATGTTGCATTACGGTCCGTTTTCCGCGACCAACCGATCACGTATCGTTCTTCAAAATCATGGACACTTCCTGGAATTTTATCAGGGTCTTGTGGGATATGCTTTGGATCAAGGTATAATACTGATTCTCTATAACTATCAGGTAACGCTCCCTTTTCTTGATAACCAGGATACTTTGCTGGTTTTTTACCACCATAATATGAATCGCCATAAATAACTGATTCTACTTTACGCATTGGTGCTTGACGCACAATCTTCAGCATGTCTGCTGTTTGTAATGGTGTTTTGTTTTTTGTAGCAATAGCAAGATAGTTATCGAGGATATTATCGTTTACTTCTTTTTTAGAAATTTGTTTGCTCTGTAAAAATTTATAAAAGTCTTCTACACTGTTAAATGTCTTTGGTGTGTTAGGGTCCATGAGCCGTGCTTCAAGGCCCGAGTAAAACATATTCTCTGCAGACTCTGGTGAATCAATGATTGTCTTTTTTGTTTTAACAGTGCCTACAGTTGTTTCACCTGACGGCGTTTCTAAAATATCAATATCTTCTAGTTTTTGTAAAACCTCTTCTTCTGATCCAAGTTTACTGGATATATTATCTAAGATCTTTTTTTGATTTTTTGTTAAATCTTGAGTAAGTATATTTGGTTTTGGCACATCGCCAATTGCCCAGATAGGAACTTTACCAAGTAATGACATTGCTACTTCTGTTTCTTCATATCCTTTTTTCTTTGCTTCTTCAAAAACATCAAAGTCGGACATAGATTCAAAACCTGTTTGATTAATTATATCATTCACGTTCACGTCTTCTTCTAAACCTGTAATCATAGAATCAGTAAATTGACCTGGCTCACCGCCCATGGCCATTTGCTCGGGGTATACAGTTCCATCATTAAATTCAATACTAATTTTAGGGCGAACTTGTTCTGCCTCTTCAAAGACTTGACCTGCTGTTTTGTTTACAAAAGGTGCTGGCTGTAAAGTCTGATTCATTTTATCTGTCATGTATTGTTCGTTCTCTGCCATATCTTTTGCTTCTGCAATTATACCCTCGTTTGTCATAGTAAATGCATCATAAGGTTCCTCATCTTGTCCTATACCAACTTCTCTTTTAAAAGACTCTACACTTGAAGAAACTAAAGGCATAGCCATTAAATTATTAAAAAGGTTTTTTGGTAAACCTGCTATGTTTTTTATATCTTGCGGTAATTTTCGAGAACCCACGTCTGTAAATAACTCACCAAGATATTCTCCTGCTTTTCTATTTATTGGTAATTTTTCATAACGTTCCTTTTCTGCTCTGTACTCTTCGTTTGCTTTATCCGCATCTTCTTGTGTTACCGTGTAATTACCATCACCATGTATAAAATTAAACATATCATCGTACAATATAGATGGAGCGCCTGTGCCACTAATTAATCCTTTATTATAAAGTTCTCCATTTATACTAGGATTGTTTATTACTATGTAACCGATGTCATTAATTGAAACGTCTTCAGGTTTTATGTTCATACCATAATGTTGAGAAAATTTAAAAGCTGCCATATTTTTTAAAGGACCGTCAATAGTTCCATCGGCAAGAGCCGTTGAGGATAAAAGATTAGAAACGAGACCTATACCTGTTCCTGCTTTTGCAATATTAGCAGAATTTCGTAATGCTCTAAGCATTACATCTTTAGATGGTAATGCCATGTGTTTTATTTGAGAACCAAATCCTTTTACAAAATTCAATGCTTTTGTGCCCTTAGTTGCACCTTTTACATTTTTTAGTATTCCTGGTGCTCTATTGTGAACATGATCTACAAAGTAAGGAAACATTCTTGTAAGTTGCTTATATACTTTTGGATTGTTTGCTTTTATTTTATCAAGAGCGGCTTCATATACAATAGCACCGCCAAGTAGCCCGACTCCCGAACTTGCAACATCATATGTGCCTTCTTGTATTGGACCTGTTCCTGCAGCGTATTCTTCTGCTTGAAGAGCCCCCATAAAATTATTTATAACAGATGCGGGTGGTATTGGTGGGCCTCCTACAAGTTCCATAGAATATTTTAATAATGCAGTCGGAGCATACAAAGGAAATATCATTTCTTCTGTTGCCCAATCAGCAGCGTTAGGAATAATCTTACTAAGATTTTGTATTATCGCAGCTTCACGATCCTGCCTTATTTCATCAGCAGAACGTTCTTCAAAAATATCATCTTTTTCAGCCATTGTTATATTCTAGCACTTCTTCAAAGGAAGCGAAACCCCCATCTTCAAATCCATCAGGTAATACAAACTCACCATCTAAATTTTTTATATTTCTGTTCATCTTTGAAGGATCTAAATCTAAATTACTTCCAATGTAATTAAATTTTTTTATACCCTTTAAAGAATTAATTAATTGACCAGAATCATAAAAAGCTTGTCCATATGCTCTAAATTTATTAGTTTTTTCATTTAATATTCTAGATTCTAATCCAAGTATTTTCATATCTTTTACAATAGCATCTCTTGTTTTTTCTAATTTTTTTAACATTTTTTTTGAATCTGCACTTCGTAACAAGGTAGAAGATAAATCTTTAATTCCGTCAAGAACTTTTACAAGATCTGTTTCCAAACGAATATGAATTTTGTTTCTTGGTTCTGTTGTAAAAAATGTTGGATATTGTATCTGTTTTAAATTAACTTTATCATCTGCATCAAGAATAGCTAATCTTCTTGTTTTCATTAATTCATGTCCCTTTTCAAGGTTAGGTATCTTGGGAGGTATGTAAATTAATTTTTTTACTCCAGGAGGAGTTTTCATATCTTTTTCTCTTTGAATATTAATTTCAAGTAAATCTCTTTGTTTAGTCCAATCTAAAACTTGAATCTTACCATCTTCGTCTAAAATAGGTTTCCCATTAAAATCTCTTTTTATGTAAGTACCTTTCTTTAATCTATTATAAACTTTGTTTTTATAATTAGTGTATCCTTCTCTTGTAAAATCAGGTTTTAATGTTGCATCATAATTAGATGTTTTTGCTTTTTTTATATATTTTTGTTCTTTAATTGAATCGGCTAGTTCATTAGCTTTTAAAGTGGCTAATCTATTTTCCTCTGCCATTCGCAGTCCTTCACGATACTCTATTTCTTCTACTTGTTTAACTCTGTTTATTTCATCAGCATTTGTATAAACTAAACCATCATTACCTTTATAGGGAATAACATCATTACCTGCATAAAAATTATCAAGTAAGTCATCAGCATACACATTAAAATTTTCTTGATCCTGTAATTCTTTTGGAGTGTTAGTTGTATAACCTCCGACATCATTTAAATCCCTACCTCCATAATTAATATAAAGTTTTTTATTAAGAATATCTTTATTAGCTTGTCTTTTAATTACATTTGTTGCAATCTCTAGTCGAATGTCGTAAGGTGTATTTCTATACTCAGGGTGACTTCCTAAAATATTAGCCTCTCTCATAGCATAACTTTTAATAGCCTTTTGGTATTCATCCGCTGTATTAGCGTCTCCGAAACGAGAATCTTCTTTAATATATCTTTTGTAATAAGAATCATTAACACCTTTATTTTTTAATTTTTTAGCTCTATCGGCTTGTACTTTTAATAATTCTTGTTCTCTTTGTAATCTTTGTGCAACCAAATCTAATACAGGTCTTTCTGCTAAAGTATCAGCCGTTGTTATTGTTTCTAGACCTATCTTTTTTTGTGCAGAATCTTTCATCTGATTTTCTACAATTTTTATCTGTGCAAGGGCCTCACGTGCCTTATCAGGATTTTGATCCATTGCAAAATCAAAAGCTTTCTTTCTTAGCCTCTCTATAATTTTTGCACTCATTAATAATACTCCTGCATGCCGACAACGAGACGCGGTTCGTCTTTGTAGTCTGAATCTAATTGTATAAAGTTCCCTTGACGGAAACGCAACAACGCTTGGGTTGTTGAATCGACTAAATCGTCATGATCACCATAAGGGAAAGCCGCGCATTCTTCAATCACTTCTTCTGCCCAACGGTCCTCGGTACACCATACCTGTCCCGCTTCAAAAATAGGAGCCACGGAGTTGACACGTACATGCTTATCATTGCCCTTACTGGGCGTATAAGTTACTACAGGAATTCCCAATTGACGTAGCTCCTGTGTTAAGGGCATACCAGAAGCTTTCGCTTCAATCAAGATTGTTTCGGGTTCCCAGTATTTATATTCGTCTAGTGCTATCTCTTTGAGCTCGGGAAAATCCCATCTGCCCTTTCGCATGGCAAGAAGGATGATGTGCCATGGTCCGTGTTCCACGGGTTTAAATACACCCCACGTTGTTATTGCACTAAAGTCTGCTGTTTCTTTTTTACTAAACGCTGTATCATAACTTTGTATGACATGAGCTAATTGTGGTATTTGTTCCTTTGGCCATACTTTCCACCATTCTCTTTTAATGATAGAACCTTCTTCAGATGTAGGAGCTTGTTGCCATTGTGCCTGCCATTTTTGTTCTGACAAAGATGCTTTGACACCCTTTAATTCATCTAGTTTCCAAAATTCAGGCCATAATGGTTTATCATTCAAAACCGCAGGAAACTCTACAATTTCCCATTGATCTGAATTTTCGTTAGATTGTGCATTTATTAACTTACCTGTTAGATCTTTTGTAGACCAACGAGTCATAACTACAACAATAGCACCACCAGGTTGTAAACGCTGTCTAGGTCCAGAGGTGTACCATTCGTAGGCATTGTCCATGGCTGTTTGTGAGAGAGCGTCTTGCTCGGAGTGAGGATCATCAATAATAAGCAAGTCAGCACCACGCCCAGTAATAGCACCACCCACACCAGCAGCAAAATACTCTCCACCAGCGTGAGTTGTAAAACGCCCCGCTGCCTTAGAGTCTTGTGATAAGCTAACAGTCGGGAATACATCTTTGAAATCTTGTTGGTCAAATAGGTTCCTCACTTTCCTACCAAAGTTATACGATAATTCTGCCGTGTGTGTCGTCTGAATTATTTTTAATTTTGGTTTTTGTCCAAGCATCCACGCAGGAAACAAATGTGAAGCAAACTCTGACTTTGTATGTCTTGGTGGCATATTGACAATTAATCGTTTTATCTTTCCACGTGAAATGTCTTCAAATTTTTTTGCAATAATTTTGTGATGTGAACCTGCAATAAATTCTGGCCAAACTTTTTTTACAAAAGTAAGAAAGGTGGAACGGGACTCCTCCGCCAATTTGATTTGCATTTTCCGTAATTCGTATTTTAGGACTTCCGTTGGGATCTCAGATTTTTTCATAAAAAAGTTATATCATAGTTTGTGTTTGTGTAAAACTCAAGCACTAGGATAAACCCCACGACTGACGGGCGAAAAGGGGTGGTGGGGGTGCGAATATTACTAGATCTAGTTTGAGGTTGGTTGTAAGTACCTAGATGTTGTAGGTGAGGTAGTACCTGCCATCTGAAGTGGACTGGCTGCCTGGCTGCATCCTGCTGAACGGAGTTCCTGGCTGCTGGTGATAAGACGTAAAAAAAGGGGCGAGTGATCGCCCCTTCTACCAGCCCTCGAGGGTAACTGTTAATAAGGTAGTCGAGTAAACATTATCAACAACTGACACGACATCATAAGTAAGATTAAAGCAATTAATTCCTTCATCTTGTTATATGTTGTGCCAATCGTTGCATGATACGTTGACCCCAATCCTTAACGTACTGAGGACAGTTAGGATCAAGCACGATTGTTTCGACTTCACTTTCTAAAACTTTGTACAAAGCTTTCCAATTGATATTGTCAACATGAGTTGCTCTAACATCATTAGGATTAGGAGTAGCCACAGCATTATCTCTTGGTCTTAAACCAAAGGTCTGCTCTACTACTGCTAAACGTCTATCTAAATCATTATCTGGCATTTTGATTTCTCCTTTCTACTTACCTTCTTACTCCCATTTTATTCTATACTCAATAACTTTATTTCTTTTTTGTGGATAACTTTTTACTTGACAACAACCCCACAGCAACTCCCCGTGCTGTACTTCTGTTACTATTACTAGGTAAGGCGACCGTACCCGTGATGTAATGGAAATGCAGACTGCCGTGCGTACCTGTGTTAATATTACTATACTAAGGGCAACGGCTCTTGCCGTGATGTAATGGAAATGTAGACGTAAAAAAAGGGGCGAGTAGGTATCGCCCCCTAGATTGTCGACTGAACTAAAGTTGACAATTTGTTTTCTGCTTAGGCATAATTAGAACTAAGCAGAAATTCTGAAATCAGCTACTTCATCAATGGTAGCTTTCTTGTTTCTTGATACTGTTGTTTCCGATAAAGGCATAGCCTGTATCTGTTTATACTGCGTTGGTACTTTGCATTGATGATACGCAATCTCACCAAGTTTTTCTTTAACGAGTTGCGAGTCAATCTTTGCACCCAATTTTTGTGATACATGAAGTGAGTAATCCCTTCCATGCAATAGGTTTGCATTTTCGCTCATAGACAAATCTATCATCAGTTGTCTATTGACTTTAATAAAGTCTGCCAGAACTTTCTGCATTGTTAACGCTCGACCATAAGCGTCAACGATAGCTTGTTTATTTCTTTTACTTACACTAGCTGGGCTTTGTTGTGCCTTCTCTAGTACTTCTAATATATTAACAGCTTTTGACATTTTATTTTCCTTTCGTCTTTCTAGTTAATAAGTCTTATATAATCCCATTTCATTAGAAGTCAATAGTTTATTTTATTTTTTTTTCCACACGAACTTCCCACGGCAGAAAGGTGGGTGAGTTTGTGTACTATACTATAGTACCAGAGCTCCGCTGCTGCAATGGAATGGAGATGCAGCGTCATGGCTGCCACGGGATCGTTGTCCAATCTATCTTCCCTACCAGACTGGTCAGCCACGCAGCTGCCAGCAACGTTACTGCTGCTACCTGCTGCGGGAGCAGCAGGAGCAACACGATGTAGACAGCCAATGAAGCTAAGAGAAAATGTAGCATCAGCCAATCATCTCCTGCATCTGAGTCCAGGCAGCTGCCTCCTGGTCCACCAGCACATGCGCGCCGTCACCCCAATCCAGGTACCAGTATTCCAAGCGATGTAGTTCCTTGTGTTCGTTAACGTATCCGCGAAGCTCGTCGCTCGGCCCGCCCCAGCTGAACTGCCAACGCCAGTAGCCTTCTGGTTGGTCGTCCCACGTATGCGGAGCTACGTAGTCAAAGCCGAGCGCTTCGTACTCAGGGTTCTTCAGGTCTTCCTGCCTCTCCCGCCACTGTTCATCTACTAGCTCAGCGCAGGTGGGTTCTTTCTTTAATACTGTTACAGTCTCTGTCATGTTGTTCCTTTCTAATGGGGCTAGCTTATTTATCCGATTGTAATTATCTAGAATACAACCTTTCCTAGCCCCTGTTAGTGAGTCAGGGCGTCTGGCAATCTTAGCCGATAATGAATCGGCAACGTGTTGCTTATGGAAGCCCGTGGGTTCTCCTCAGCTCCTGACTCTTGTGGCCGTTCGCGAAACTTCCAAACGGATTCGGTAGCCACAGGTATATATATAGTCCCATCTTATTCGATAGTCAAGAGCTAAATAATTTTTCTTTCACACGACCTTCCTGCCCACGCAGGTGGTGCACCAGTACTGTTACTATAGTACCAAGGGTCGTGAGTCGGCAATGCAATGGAGAGGCAAACGGCTACCAGCTCAGCTTCCCTGGCAGCTGCAGGTGCAGCACCTGAAGATAACTATGGTGATAGGGCTTTTGCCGATGGGCAATGGAAATGCGTACGACCAGCATGCCACCTGGTTCCGCTGCGGAACCAGCTCCTGGTACTATGCCTCTGGGATGGCGGGTTTCTGCAATGGGGAATGGAGAATGTAGTCCTGAATCTCCTGCCACGCTGCGGGGGACGCTGGCAGCGCCCAGCATTTACTGGCGTGTTTGGGGGACAATGCGCCAATGGAGGGGACAATGGAGGACGAAAAGATACACATCAGCCTCTCTCCGAGGATCTGATGCATAATAAAACTTCTCCCACCTTGTCTTGCATGGCTAAAATGCCACGATTTTTGAAAGGGGCTTAACTTTGCTTTGTTGACTTTTGTTGACGTTTTAAGTTCCAACCAGAACATTACACCATCTTTACAACCATAGCAGTCTGGCACACCAGGCAGTGCCCAGCTCTCAATACGAGTCCAATGAATATCAGGCATATTTTGTTTAATGGAGTTCCAAAACTTGCTCTCTGGTTTCACTTGAAAATAATAATAAATAGATAAATAGCCAAACCCCAGAATACAATCTTCTGACCAAAGTAGAAAACTATTACACCTAATCCTTCCCACCAAGAGGGAGAAAAGTTCCAACAAAGATTAGCTTTAGGTACTTGAAAAGTATCTCTATGAGTAAACTTATGCTTCATGGACACCTCTTCATTAATTCAATCATCTGATTGTAATACAACAACCTAAACTCAAAGCTCTCAGCAGTCAGAGCCGCACGCCTCAAGTTCTCTATCCTACGCCAGAACAATTCGTCGGTCATAGGCAATGCAGTATACTCATACAAGTCTGGTCTAACTATTATTAACACGTCTATTCTCAGCTTCTTGTTTATCTCTGAATTGCCAACATTCTTTTTCAACTTCTTTTTTTAATTTTCTAACCTCTAGTTCTAAGTCTTTAATTGTCCCTAAAACAGCAAGTAAATCATGTGCTATATCAAATTTAGTTTTCATTCTTCCTCCTCTGTAACATTAATAACTAATTCTATATTTCTACTAGCATACTCACCATTGACTGTCTCATGCCAATCTTCTAACAATCGTACTAGTTTCTTAAAATCAATAGAATCACCATCAATAGTGCCTATAATAACATTCTTCTTTTCTTTACCTTTAACCCATTTAGTGCCAATATTATTGACAACATATTTATCTATATGCATAACTTCCTCTCTTTCTAAAAACCTATATACTCCCAACTATTTAGATAGTCAAGAT
>Ga0208449_1000694_pt1 | contig 21331 bp, 20 predicted proteins | sample MalvireepMed_s17_FD_184247 | JGI IMG/M metagenome (GOLD analysis project Ga0208449, IMG submission 184247) | Marine viral communities from the Global Malaspina Expedition - Malaspina viral metaG DeepMed_s17 (SPAdes) (version 2) | ecosystem: Environmental > Aquatic > Marine > Oceanic | place...
CACAGGTCTGTGAGGTAGCGCTCCACACTGCTTTTGCTGCACTGTGCTAAAGCCATAATTTCAGGAATGGTGAACACTTCTAGGTACCGCATCGCTTGCCAAATTTTCTGACGCTTCGAACGCGGCTGAGGACTAGTCGTGTTTTTTCCTGGCAAATGTGGCTTAGCACGAGCAACCTTGGCGTAAACGACCGGGTTAGCTCTCCGATTTACCGTTGTTACCGCACCTAGCTGCTTAAGGTGATCTATGACCATCTGTGCTTGGTGCAACGAAACTTCCATTTCTTTAGCCAGCTCTGTCGAGTGAAAGTCTGGCTGTTCTTTTATCCACTCCCAGCTACGCTGGCTGAGGGTTTGCGACATGATTACAGCTCCGCGACAGGGAAAAATTGACGGCCAGCCCATTGATCAGCATCGATGGTTTTTAAGCTATTCGACTTAGCGAACTTCTCAATGCTGGCAAGACCCGTGGTGATGCGACGAAAGTTACCTTTAGAGGCATCTAACAGTTCTTGCAGTAAGTCGGGTGCAATGACAGAGTGCTCAACCAGCTCACTGGCCATAATAGATATGTCTTCCTCGTCGGCCTTTTGAAACTGGACGTGCTGACTTATTCGTCCGAACAGTTGCGGAAGACGCTTTATCTTTTTTGGAAGGTGTTCATACCCAATTAAAACAATGGGCACGCCAGACAAGTCGTATATGTCACGGATTGTTTCTAAAACCTCCGTTTTGTCGGCAAGGTAATCGGCTTCGTCTATGAATAGAGGCTTGCCTGTAAGTGCAAGCTCTCTAACAATGAAGTTAATCATGTCTGCCTTGCGTTGGCGTTTATCTAGCCCTAAGTCTTGCGCTAGTCGCTCTAGTAATGTGCCCATGGTGTCGCTTTTTAAGCAGCGCACTAAAATGCCGTCTGCCTGAACGAATAAAAACGCGCCTGCCGTAGTTTTTCCAAGTCCTGCCTGGCCAGAGAACAAGGCCATAGCAGGCGACCCCTCTTGCGCCGCTTGTTCAACGGTTTGATAAGCGTCAAATGCGGCCATGACGTTTTTAGTTTTTGCAGTGATTGCCTTCATTGGTTATTTTCCTTTGCTTTCTATTGGATTGAAAAGTTTGTCTAACATCTGCGCCGAACGTCGGTTGTCGCGTCGGTATTGATGTAGCCACGCTTTTTCGGTTGGGCCTAAACGGCCATCAAGATTAAGTTGTGTGTAGTGGCGAGCCTTGTGGTGTTCGTTTTGATAAATGGGTTCACCACTGTTTCGAATGGTTTCGATAGCATTGAGCTCGTCTCTGCGTTGAGCCAGTTCGTCTTTTCGTGCAGTTGAATAACCTTCCTGTTTTGGCTCTGCATGCGAAATAGAATTTATGATCCCAGATGAAACTTGCTTCGATGGTTTAGGGAACGATTTGAGCCCTTGAGTCTGTGACTCTCGATAAGCCAAGAACTTTTGCGCAACGTCAGATACATCGAATTCCTTAGATGCTTGCTTGATTGCGTCGCGCTCACTGCGAAGCCTGGCGCGTTGAATTCGCTTAGCCTCTTGAGCATGGGTCATCGTAATTTCGTTATCGACCAACTCTGGATTGAACGCTTCGCAAATGAACTCACGCTTTACCGGGTCGAAAACATAAATTTTGCCAATATCATCGGGGTTAAAGCGGCAGTGAACACGTTCACCAATGTAAGCGCCAAGTTCCGCGTGAATGTACTCAACACCCTCAACGCTGATACCTTCTTTACCAACGGTTCTAAATCCTTTTTGACTAGGTACGGGAGCAAGTAAAACGTCTAAAAGCCTTTCGTTATCTAAACGCTTAATCGTTTGCTGATGCTGAGTGAATTTCTCAAATGGTGTGCACTTAAGCTCACTGTGCTCGGTATGGTCGTAGTGGTAATCAAGCCACGAGTTAATGAACTTTTCGAAGTCGGTTGATGAAATGGATACATCAAGTGCGATTCTATCTGCGCCTTTTTCTCGTCGCTCTATTAAGCGCTGAGCAAATGTAAGGCGAGCATTTATCTTTTCACGATCACTAACGTTATGACCGATGTAGCCCGATAGCATCTCGGCAATACCGTGGCTAAACGTTCTGAAGAAACGTTCTATGAAGGGTTTTTCCCAGCCGCTGTAAGGATTGGTAATTTGATTGTGAATACCAAGTGCATCCCATATCGCGAAGATATGAGCAGAGCAATAGTCAGCTCCATTATCTGTTCGAGCGACTTCTGGAATACCCCAATCAAGGATCGTATTGCGGATTAGAAGTGCAATACCTTCAGCATTTGATGTAGGTTTTAAAACGACTTTTACACGTCGTGTAAACACATCAATTACGCCGATAATTGAATACCGACCATCGGTAAGCATTACGTCAGCGGGTGTACTATCAAATTCCCATAGCTGGTTGATGCGTTCGACACCCGCACTACGACTGCCGAACGCCGCCATGTGTTTGTTTTGCCAGCCACTGGCATCCATAAGAGATAGGAAAGTGGTTTTGTTTTCATCTTTCCACTTGCGCAGCCAATCGCGGCACGAGGAAGGTGAGGGCGTTGGGTATTTTCCACCAAACTCCATTTTTAAAAGCTCAGCCAACCGCTGCCCTTTAATATGTGGAAATTGGTGGATTAGTGCGACAGAGTAGCGTTTTAAGTCTGACGTACTGTCGATTATGCTTTTGCCTTTGGTCTTGCCATAGCCTGTAATAAGCCCTTGAAAACCGCTTTTCTCGTAGCTTTTTTCCCAACGAAGTAGTGTTCTGTAGCTTAGGCGGGGCTTGAATCGATAGTGTATTTCGTTGATGTCTAATTCGCGATTATTGTAAAGATCAATAAAGGCATTCCAGGCTGCAACCTTACTGCTATTTTTATAGGCAAACTCTTGAGCTAGTTTTAGAATAAAAAGGCATGTACTGGCGCGTTTGGCATTTTCATTTTGGAACGAAGCTTCTAATAATCCGTGCTTTCTGGCGTCTTGAACCGTGCTTTTTTCAACGTCTTCAATTGCGCTTTCCAATTCTTTCTTATTTTTTGCTTTCGCAGCAAGAGAGTTTGGATTGAAGACATTTTCAACCGCATTAGCAACATCAGACGGAAGGCCGTCAATAAGATAATGTGGCACTTTGCCACCTAGACCCGCAAGCAACTCGAAGGGCCAGTTCTCGCTCTTGGCTCGCAAGCTAACATTCCGTTTGGTGATGTTAAGTGCTTGAGCAATTTCCTTGGCAGTAAATAGTTTCATAATAGGTTCTCGGAAGATAGTGAGATATAAAAGTGTCTCAGGCGCTTTTTGCGCCACGAGTTTCTTTTACCGCCTGCTTTGCTACAATCTTGCTGTGTAGAAACCTGCGACGTGTACCATTAGCGTGATAACGAGAAGGCCAAATCTCTTTTGGATGTACCCCAAGAGCCTTAGCAATAACGGTTTCGGGTTTTGCATAGGGTCTGTGCATTGCTGTATCGCAAGCCCGAGCAGCTAAGCCATTTTGGATAGAGAGCTCTTTTAAAGTGAGCTCTTTTTTACGTAATGCAGCGACGATGTCTGCTGGGTGCCAGTCTTTTTGGTACATTTTTAGATCCATTTAGTGTTGCTTTTTTTAAAGCATAAGCTACAAAAATGTCTCTCGTAAAGCTTAAAAAGACACTAATGTGTCTCATATTCTTTATGTCTTTGAAATTTAAATATAAAAAGTTGGGTTTTTTATGACCGTAAATGATTTTTGCGCTTTGATAAAAAGAGTTCGTGAAGAAACTATGAGCAGAAAGGAGTTCGCGAGGCGACATGATCATTGGCACGAAAATACGGTGAAGTCTTACGAGAAAGACAGACTTCCTGATATTGATTACCTTTATTTATTGTCTAAAGAGACGGAGTTCGACCTACGTGAACTGTTCGATGCACGTACCAGGATTGTTCTAAAAAGCGTAGCAAGTCCAGAGGAAATAGAGGAAGCAATCGCATTGATGACGAATACGTCAGCAGCTGCTGATCAACAACAGATAGTTGTTGAAGACAATGCCATGGAACCCTACATTCAAATGGGCGCGCATTGCCAGGTTGATGAAAAAGACAAAGCCCTTACACCTGGTAATATTTATTGCTTTCGTTTTGAAGAAAGCTTTACATGTAGAAAGGTTCACAAAACGCTTGTGGGCCGCTTAATATTAAAAGCTGAATGTGACGAACACTTATCATTAGAGCTCGGCGACGATGATCGAGAGCATCTTGATATTGTCGGTAAAGTGGTGAGCGCCTCAAACTTCTTTTAAATTCCTTTTAAAGCCCTTATTAGGATCGCACTTATACACAAAAACGCCCTTATTTAGGATCGCACTTACAACTACTTAAGTGCGAAATAAGTTTTGCGAATCTATGCTGATTTGAATTCTCTAAGGTGGCTTACAAGCCTTATTTAAACTGACATTGCGTCATTATGAGGATTTACCAGGAGCATGTGCATTGTCAGTTGCCAAATTGTTCCTTCATTTTTAGACTTTTCCTAAAATCCGCCAAACTACTCCGTGCTGGCCCCTAAATTTTCTGGCACTCCTAAAGTTGCTCAACCCCTTACACAGTAAGGCTTCCCACTTATTCCCGCCAAATACTACTGGATCCCACTTATTTGCCATACTTCTCTGTCATCTACATTTATAAACTAAAGAAAACGGGTTTTGCTGATAATCTGCGGATCTTGCCTCCCCCGACAGTAAATTTGCGGTTAACAACAACGCCGCTGTCTTTGCTATTGCTCTCATTTACTTTTCTCCTAACCCGCACTATCTGGCAAACCCAGCAGTGGCTTACAATTATTCATGGCACTGGTAATACCATAGCGACTAAGCGGCAAAGCCAGTATTCAATTCCTACCCAATGATTGCCTATTTCTCTGAGGCGCGATTGAGGAGGTATTACCGTGTTTCATGCCGCGCTATACTTACCACAGAAAATTTGGCGTACCAGGTGATGTGAATGAAGACAGATTCAGTGTTAGCGAACCAGATGGAAGCCCTTGCCTTAAGTATTGCAAAACTAACAGAGAACGAAGGGTATTTGACGACTGAGGTGCCTGGTCTGACTGTGTTCAAGAAGACGGATGCCGCCAAGCCTATTGCTGGATTGTATGAACCGAGTGTGTGTCTTATTGCCCAAGGTGCGAAACGTGTACAACTAGGTGACGAAAAGTATACATACGATACTCAGCACTACCTTTTTTCCGGCGTTCATTTGCCCGTTGTTGCACAGGTTGTTGACGCGAGTGAGGAAGTTCCATACCTAGGCCTTAAACTCACATTTGACTATCAGGAAATTACTCAGTTAATGACCGATAGTCAGCTTCCGCCGTCAAGAACCAAACGCGCTGAACGAGGCATGGTGACTGGAAAGTTGTCGCCGACTTTGGTGAACGCGTTTCAACGACTGATTGACCTGGTTGATGAAACAGAAAAAATCGCTGTGCTGGCTCCCTTAGTGAGAAAGGAAATCTTCTACCGACTACTGATGGGAGAGCAAGGCAATACACTGCGGCAACTTGCTGCTATGGGCACACAGACTTATCAGGTCGCTAAAGTGATTTCTTGGCTCAAGGCAAACTTTACAAAAGCGGTGCGTGTCGAAAAACTGGCTCAAATGGCTAACATGGGCGTATCCACGTTTCACCATCATTTCCGTAACATGACGGCGATGAGTCCATTGCAATACGTTAAACAGCTGCGCCTGCAAGAAGCAAGAAATCTTATGCTCACAGAATATCTTGATGCAGCTTCAGCCGCGTTTCAGGTTGGCTATGAAAGTCCGTCTCAATTTAGTCGGGAGTACGGACGCTTTTACGGCTGTTCGCCAGCCAAAGATGTTAGCGAGCTTAGAAGTAAATTGGCTCAAGCTTGACTTTATTTTCAAATCTCGTCTTCATGATTCACCGCACATTACAACACGCACCTACGCTAGGATTGTAGAGGGCTGGGTCGAATCAATAGGTTTGGACCCTTCCGATTATGGAACGCATTATCTGCGTAGGACTAAAGCATCTTTACTATATAAGATGAGGCATAATTTGCGTGAAATACAAATTCTACTTGGCCACAAGAAAATAGAGAGTACCGTTCATTACTTAGGAATAACGGTAGAAGATGCTCTAGAAAGCTCTGAGCATCTTGATTTGTAATCGAAAACTTAACGGATTTAAGGATGTAACCCAATCGCACGAACTAATTACTTTACTGGGGTACGGCATTGCCGTACTATGGTGTTATGATTTTTATCGAAACTAGCCTTTTCACCAAACTGCTACCTAGTTACTTAGGCGATGATGATTATCGAGGCCTACAAAATTATCTTTTACAACACCCAGAATCTGGTGATGTTGTGAGAGGCTCTGGAGGCGTTAGAAAAGTGCGTTGGGCAGCCGACGGACAAGGGAAAAGTGGCGGTGTTAGGGTTATTTATTACTGGAAAAAATCCGATGATGAAGTGTGGATGTTGACCATATACGGTAAATCGGACAAAGCAACCATACCTGGTCATCAACTTAAAAAGATCGCGGAGGCTATTAATAATGACAAATCGTGATTTAGGTGCCGAAATTCTTGCGGGCATTGAAGAAATTCAGAGCTTTAAGAAAGGAGAAGTAGAACTAAAAACTACGCAACTTTCAGAGCCATCATCGCCTGATGTTATTAGGGCAAAACTTAGAATGTCTCAGGCGGCATTCGCAGCCATGCTCGGAGTCAGTAAGCGAACATTGCAAGACTGGGAACAAGGTCGTCGTGAACCAAATGGCCCTGCTATTGCATTATTGAGAATCGCTGAACAACACCCAGAAGTATTCTCAGACTTACACTAAACTAGCATTCACAAACCACTGTCTGCTTTTGGGTATATTCATACCGGTTCGCCAGCGTCCGCTTTGCGCCTTCGGTTTTTCATTGTATGGTTTTGCCTATGTCTGCTTCACGTCTTGAGTTCAATTGGTGAGTGCAACGCTATCCTTATTAAAGGAGGAATGTTGCCATGAAACAAAGAAAACGTATCTATTACTCACCAGAACAGAAAGCACTTATCTGGGACAGGTATAAGCGAGGTGATTCGCTGCATGATATCGCTAGAATGTCTGACCGCTTTCACTCTTCTATTATGCCAACCATTTATCAAACTGGTGGGTATCGGCCACCAGAACGAAAAAGACATCCACAGTCTCTTTCGCTTGATGAAAGAGAAGAAATATCACGATGCTTAGTCGGTAAACAATCCATTCGAGAAATTGCCAGACGTTTGTCTAGAGCGCCATCTACAATTAGCCGTGAAGTAAAAAGAAATGGTGGGTTGAAGCACTACCGTGCCGTAAGAGCTGAACAACGAGCATGGGACGAAGCATTGAGACCTAAGCCATGTAAGTTAATTGACTCTCCAGATTTATGTAAGCTGATAGCCGTTAAGCTTAAAAGGGCATGGTCACCACAACAAATTGCAGGTTGGTTAAAGCGACAATACCCCAATAATCAGGAAATGTACGTGTCTCACGAAACCATCTATAAAACACTCTTCATTCAGACGCGAGGCGCTCTAAAGAAAGAACTGCAAAAGTGTTTGCGGTCAAAAAGAGTGGTTCGCAAGTCGCGTCAATCTTCACTGAAAAGGTTAGGTCTAGGAAAAATTCCTGACGCCGTTTCTATTAGTGAGCGACCTGCATCAGTTGAAGATAGAGCGATACCTGGTCACTGGGAAGGCGACCTTATATGTGGTTCTAACAACAGTTACATAGCGACACTAGTAGAGAGGCACTCTCGATTCGTAATGCTGGCAAAAGTGGATGATAGTAAAACGTCGACCGTGATTGCTGCACTTATTAAGCACGCTCAAAAGCTACCTAAGGAACTATATAAATCTCTAACTTGGGACAGGGGGAGAGAAATTAAAGACCACAAACAGTTCACTCTAGCCACTGATATAAAAGTCTATCTTTGTGATCCTTACTCACCGTGGCAACGTGGTTCCAATGAAAACACCAATCGATTACTACGGCAGTATTTTCCAAAAAGTACCGACTTATCAGTACACAGCCAACAAAAACTTAGCAGCGTAGCGAGACAACTTAACGAAAGACCAAGAAAAACGTTAGACTATGAAACACCAGCACAGAAATTTAACCGATGTGTTGCGCCCATCGATTGAACTCAAGGCAAATAGCGGGCTGTCAGGTTTGGATACACTTAATCACCGAACTTTAAGCTAAAAGCGCTTGTGTTTTGGCTAAAATTAAAACGAAGTGTGGCAGCCTACTTACTAGCGCATCAGCAGGTTTACGGCAACCGACGCGCTTAAATATCCCTTATTTATTGTTTATTGACTGTTTCGAGATTTTGCTAAATCTTCGCTTAGATTTTTAGCAAGTTGTTGAATCTTGGGAATAGAAGCTTGCATTAAAGTCTGTGATATTCATCAAAAATCTTTTGCTCAGAAGGCTGAACACCCATTTGTGTGGACATGTCTTGCATCATTGCTTCCGTTTGGGCGTTTGGCGAGTTTAGCCGGGTATTAAAAAGTGGTGGACAGGCTGGGTATAGATATTTTTAGCCCAGGCCTGTTCGCTATTTTAGAGCTGGAACTCTTACTTTGCGACTAGGAAGATGCGATTAAAATTATCTTGAACGATCGTTCACTGCATGGTTGAATGCCTATTCATATAAATAGGAATGTCACTATGCTTAAATTTTTCTTTCACCATACGCCTAACCCAATGAAAGTGGCTTTGTTTCTTGAGGAAACGGGGCTTGATTTTCAATTGGTACCCGTGGATACCCTAAAAGGCGACCAACATACCCTGGAGTTTCGTTTAATTAACCCTAATGGCAAAACGCCGGCTATTGAAGATAATGGTCAGCGTGTATTCGACTCGAACGCGATACTAATGTATTTGTCGGAAAAAACGGGCAAATTGGGCGGAAAGGCTGAAGACAGAGCGGAACTTTTATCCTGGATGATGTTCATTGCCACAGGGTTAGGTCCATACTCTGGTCAATGTGTTCATTTTAGGCATGCGGCTCCCAAAGAAGGATTATAGTATGCCGTTAACCGTTATTTACGGGAAGCGCAGCGTCACTATGAAGTGCTCGATTCTCATTTAGCGAATAGAGAATTTATTGTGGGCGATGAATACACGATTGCTGATGTGGCCGCCTGGGGATGGATAGATAAAGCCAACGTGGTGCTAGGTGAAGAGGGGCTTAAGCCTTATCCAAATCTATCCGCATGGTTTGATAAAATAAACGGGCGACCTGCTGCGCTAAGAGCACGGGAAATTGCTAAGGGTATTGAGTTTAAAACAGAATTTGATGAAGAAGCCCGTCGTGCCTTCTTTCCATCAAACTATCCAAAAGCGTAAGTTGTTTGTTTCACGCCATATTGAGTATGGCGTGTTTGCACCCCTTTTCAATAAGCCTTTTTAATGTTTTTTCAAACACTGCATGCCGTGTTATTTTTAGTGGGTTAAACCAAGCCGTGGTTTAAAAAGTATAATCCAGCAATACACACTCACAAAGATGACAGAAGTGAATAGAATGAATAAACAAAATGATGGCATAAGATCCTGGTTGAAATATCTTGGCGCAGTGTCTGTGATGTTGGGGCTTTCAGCATGCAGTGATAGTGAAGTGGGCGATGTATCTTTGGGGCTTTTTACCACCAAAGACATTAAAATTGATGCATTACAAGACCCAGACATTCCGGGCGTAACCTGCCATATATCGAGCATTGAAGCGAATTTGGATTTGTCTGACCCTTCTGACAGTGCCATTGCTTGTAGGCAGACGGGGCCAATTACGCCCGCCATGCTCGCCAATATTGATACTTCTGATTCGGGGGATATTATTTTTAGAAAATCGAAAAGTGTTTTCTTTAAAAATATGAAAGTAAGGCGAATATTCGACGCGAATTCGCAAACCCTGATGTACTTAACCTACAGTACGAAAGAAACCTCTGGCAGTTATAAACACAGCTTATCTACCGTGCCGTTGTGGGGTACACAAGCGTATGTAAGCAACTAAGGATGTGTTAGGTGCAAAAGCGTGCCTAAAAGTTACACCCCCCACTAATTCGGCGAACCAAATGTCGGGGGGGATGTGCGAACGTCATCTTGTTTTTTTATTCGGCTTTAGAAAAAACGCGAAAACATCAACATGGCATTAAATGCGCTGTCGCTGTCGGTAAGAGGGCTATCACTGATACTGTCATCATAAAAGGTTGCACCTATTTGAAACCGCGTCATTCCACCCCAAAAAATAGGTGTGGAAACAGCAAGGGCAAGCTCGGTATTCACTGCGCTATCGCCCTTGTAAGCGGCACGAGTTGTCGTGGCCTCTGCTGCGGTTACGCCATAGTAGTAGTCAACGTAATGGCTGTCTTGAAACGTAACACCCACACTGGGCTCTAACACAAATGGCCCTGTTCTAAACGCTTTGCCAATGCTGGCCGTGGCCTGATACCCATTGAAAGTGCCTAGGATATCTGCGTTTGAAGCCAGTTCGTAAGTCCATCCATTTTTGGCATAACGCAAGCTTAGCCCTGCACCAAAACTGAAATCTCTGTCCTCCATGCCGTTAAACACAGCACTGTCATCCTCTTCATAGCCTGCAAAGATGGGCACGAGCTGGGCATCCAGGGTGAATCCGTCATCTTGCAATAACTGATAACCTACAAAGGGCCCGTATACCCGCAAGCGTTCGCCGACATAACCTATGATGGGAATAGGTACTATACGGTTATCAAAGTCTGTGTACACGTCTTGAGACGCAGCAACGCCTACCCCCCACATCCAGCCTTGCGGGGAGTTATTGGGTGATTGGGCGAAGCTTGCAGTTGAAAAAGTAAGCGCGACAATCGCGCCTAGTAAGCTGGTTTTCATTAGTGGCTTTCCTTAATAGCGTAAAAGGAATACAGAGCGGCGTTTTAATTCGATCACTCGGTGAATTTATTCTAAATCGAAGGTGTAATCCAGTAGTTGAATGTCTTGTGCGAAGTGCTTATCCACCATCGCTTTCGTTTCATCGGTGTAATAGGCTTGGTACTCTTGCCTGTCTGTGGCTTTACGTCTATGGGGTAAGGGTTTCTTCTTTAGTCCTAATTTATCGCAAACATAATGATAGTCTTGTTCGAACGTTTCATATTGGCCAATAAAGTCGGTAAGCAAGTTTCCGTGTAGGTCTATTAGGTAATCGGTTTGCAGTTGTAGCGACGTGTCTATGTGATATTGATAAGGGCGTTCAGGGTCGAATTTCCAGCGCATGAAGCTAGTAAATGATTCATGCCCCTCCATTAAATGCGGGCGCTCTCGTTTAATGTGGTGATAAGAACTCACTTGCAAGTCCCATGGATTGCGAACAAACGCAAATTTGAACAGCTTATTAAAGTATTCGTCGGGGAGCATTTCTTTCGCAGCAATAATTTTTGCATGACGAGGAAAACGACTAGCAAGCTTGTGGCCACAGAACTGACTCATTTTATGGCAAAGAAACTGAGGGAAAGAATACGGATGCCCCCACCGATAAGAGGCTAGCGAACCTCGGATACTGGTGCCGCCCGTTTTTGCAATATGAACAAAAAGAAACTGTTTACTATGGGAAAGCAACATTCAAGAATGTCCTTGTTTTTGTTTGAAAATCCGTTTAGAAGTATGCCTCAGGATTGTGACAACTTATTATATAAAAGCGACAAAGTGATCGCCTTACACAAACCTTACCTAAGGTGGTGGCATTTTGTACAGCGGTTTTACATTATGCTGAAATGCATTGCTAAAATGTCTGCCATGTTGGCGAGACTAAGCCCAGTTTAGTTAATACACAGGATACCCAATGAGCCCATGCGAATATTTCATCGGAATTGATGGCGGCGGAACTCAGTGCAGAGCACAGCTGGAAGATAGCGATGGTTATGTTCTGGGTACAGCTACCTCTGGGCCTGCAAATATCGTCAGCAACAAAGTGCAGGCTACACAATCTATCCTCATGGCGGTAAATGGTGCAGTAGAAAGCAGTGGCCTTTCTATCGCGCTTAATGAATTGCATGTGGCAGCGGGGCTAGCGGGCGCGAATGTGGCAGCAGCAAAAACGACGTTTGATGCCCAACATTGGCCTTTTCGTACATTTGGCACGCTAAGCGATTTACATGCGGCTTGCTTAGGTGCCCATAAAGGAGAAGACGGCATTTTAGTTATTTGCGGAACCGGTTCTGCGGCCACCTGTTATAGAGAAGCAGGCTTTTCCGACAAGGGTGGATACGGTTTAACGTTAGGAGACAATGGTAGCGGCGCCTGGTTAGGGGTGGAGGCGGTTAGGCATACCCTTTTGTGTATCGACGCCCTTACTAGTCACTCGTTGCTATCGCGAAATATAATGACGCATTTTGGTGTGGTCGATGGCGTTGATATGATTGAAAAAACCATGCATTTTTGCGCCTCAGACTTTGGCAAGCTCTCGCCCTTGGTGTTTGCGGCGTTTAATGAAGGGTGTGAGGCAGCCGCTAGTATCCTTCATTTAGGCGCGGCGTATTTATCCCAATTAATACGTAGCATGAGCCAAGACAGACCCTTGCCCGTGGCTTTAGTGGGTGGCCTCGCTGAGTCTTATCAACCTTTACTTGGTAAGGATATTTCAAAGCAACTTTGCGTACCTGCACATAACGCACAAAAAGGGGCGATTCACTATCTTAAAGAAACCTTATTAAAGAGCAATGCCGCGCCACCCCTTAAAACTTAACCCTACAGATTGCATTAGAAAGGTTAATGTTAATTTTTAGTTGAATTAACACTTAATTTACTTTTTACTTAACCTATTAAAGCTGGTGCGGTTTTCTGTTTGCCTGTCGGGTATCACTATTGGAAAAGCGATCAGCACTATACTAATAAAAATACATCCAAGAAGGGTGGATCTGCTTTCTAAGAGCATGCTCTTGGTGATTCAAATGGATATTGAGTTAACAGGGGTTAACCATGACTTACCGAGTAGCAATGGCCATTTCTGGCGCTGTGTCTTTAGGTTCTTATGAAGCAGGGTGTGTGTATGAGTTACTCAACGCCTTCAAAGAGCACAACGCCAACCCGCAAAATACACCCATAGAAATAGACGTACTTACTGGCGCAAGTGCCGGAGGTATGACAGCGGCAATGATAGCGCAAAAGCTGTTGTACGATAAAGATGCCCTAGACGGAGAAGAGAGCAACGTTGGCTACGAAGCCTGGGTAAAGTCGGTAGATATTGATGGCTTATTAATGGCCTTTGAAGGCGATAACGCGAAGACGTCGCTGTTATCAAACGGCTTTATTAAGGACATTGCTAATAAGCTTATCCTTAATAGGTACGCCGCGACACCTGCACCGCAAGAACGTGATCCTCATACCGCCAGTGCGGAATTTATTCGCTTAGGGTTGGCTATGTCTAACTTAAATGGCGTTGATTATAATGTACAAGTTTTTAGCTATGGGACTGAATCGCTGGCACAAGATACCTTCACGCAAACCCGTCACCAAGACAGGTTTACCGAAGTTTTAGGGTGGCATTCAGATACCTTTTCTCATTGGGAAAACATTACCACAGCATCTCGGGCATGTGGGGCGTTTCCGCTTGCGTTTTCGCCAATTAGAATGACACGACAATGGCAACATGATGACTACAAAGCGAGAGATGCGGTTAAATTTGAGGAAAACGAGTTTTGCTTTGTTGACGGAGGTACTTTCAATAATTATCCGCTAGGGATGGCAGTGGATTTAGCCAAAATGAACGACACCGAAAATACAGACTACAAACGGCGATTCTATTTTTATATATCCCCAACAAAGCGAGAGAGCACCGCGAATCCCACGTTTAACAGTGATACCTCAAACCTGTTAGAGATTGCCGCTCAACTCGGTACCAGTATTTTTACCCAAAGTGGTTTTCAAGAATGGTTGATACAAGCGAAAAACAACGCTCTCATTATACGTTTAGACGAGCAAGCCATTACGCTAAGAGATGAGTTTTATTTACTGTCACAAGAGAGCATAGCCGCTGAGCAAGCCATAATAACGCCACTCATTTTGCAAACGTTTAGCGGTAACAATGGTGATGAAAGCTACGAAAACGCTTTTGCTCGACTAGCCGAGCAATATGCCGAAGATGTAAAAGACAAGCCGTTAAGCCCTGATGCCTTTAAGTTGTGGATTGACACCATTGCGGTGCTGGAGAAAAGCGCAGAATTAGGCCTTAAAGATTTAAAAACAATATACACAATTTCGGCTGACGAAGACCGTTTAGTGGGTGATTTACTCCAATCTTTTTTGGGCTTCTTTGATGAAAAGTTTAGGCACTACGATTATCAACGGGGGCGCTTAAACGCCATGCATGTGATAAACGGTATATTAAGCGGAGAAAATACGAGTGAAAAAGGGGTAAAGCAACTCATACCTGGCGAACATTTACCGCTGAATATTTCTGCTAGAGATACGTCTACGTTAGACGCCTATTTTGCCAACTCAACATTAAATAAAATATCTGTTAAAGACGTGGACAAACCCACCAGAGATCGAGTTTTTAAACGCGTAAAGTCGAGGTATTACCTGATTGCGAAAGATTCCGGCTTGGGGTGGATTATACGCACTGCCTTATGGAATTTTGTGGTGAAACAGAAAGTGAGAAAAGCGCTGTACCTGTAGCGGCTTCCAGCTTATATAGTAAAGAAAATAGGGGGTCGAAGACCCCCTATTTCTATCAATTTACACAGAAATTTAAGCCAGTGAAACAGTTACATCTCTGCAGAGTGAGCCAAAAACTCTTCGTAATTACCGTCGAAGTGGTTTAACTGTTTGTTTTTGATTTCAATAACCTGCGTGGCCAATGAAGAGACGAATTCTCTATCATGACTGACAAAGATAACCGTGCCGTCAAACTTATAAAGGGCATTATTCAACGCCTCGATAGACTCCATGTCCATATGGTTGGTCGGTTCATCTAGAATCAGTACATTGATGTCTTGCAGCATGAGTTTGCCAAACAATAGCCGGTTCTTTTCACCACCAGAACAAACCTGAACCTTTTTGTTGAAGTCGTCAGAGCTAAACAGTAGTCGTCCAAGCATACCTTTTATTTGTAAGTCATCGTGCTTAGGGCTGCGCCATTGGCTCATCCACTCAAACAAGGTGATATCGTCAGAAAAGAATTTAGCGTTATCTTGCGGAATATAGCCAATGGCCGCATTTTCAGCCCACTTAAGGCTACCTTCTGTCGGGTCTAAATCACCCACAAGGCATTTCAGTAGGGTGGTTTTACCTGCACCATTTTCACCGATAATTGCGAGTCTTTGGCCCGCTTCCAACAGCAAGCTGGCGTTACTGTATAGAGGAAGTTCAGGGTAGCTATGACCCAATTCTTCTAGGGTAATGGCTAATCTGTGAAGCTTTTTGTGTTGCTTAAACACTATATATGGCTTGCGACGGCTAGACGCTTTCACTTCAGCTAATTCAATTTTCTCCAAACGACGCGCTCTCGATGTGGCTTGCTTGGCTTTAGAGGCATTCGCTGAGAACCGTGCGACGAAGCTTTGAAGCTCTTCAATTTCCGCTGACTTTTTAGCATTCTCATTGTGTAGCTGTTCTTGAACCAGCATCGCCGCTTGAATGTAGTCATCGTAATTACCGGGGTAAACACGTAATTCACCGTAATCGATGTCGGCCATATGAGTGCAAACAGAGTTTAGGAAGTGTCTGTCGTGAGAAATAATAAGCATGGTTGATTTACGCTTATTCAGTTCATCTGCTAACCAACTAATGGTATAAATGTCCAAGTTGTTGGTAGGCTCATCGAGCAGCAATATATCCGGTTCAGCAAAAAGTGCCTGGGCAAGCAAAACACGCACTTTCTTACCTGGTGCCACTTCTTTCATTAAGCCAAAATGGTAGCTTTCATCAATGCCTGCTGAGTTGAGTATATCTCCCGCTCTTGCTTCTGCAGTGTAGCCGTCCATCTCAGCAAATTGTGTTTCTAAGTCGGCGACTCGCATGCCGTCTTCTTCACTCATTTCAGCCTTGCTGTAAATGGCGTCACGTTCTTGCTTAACTTCCCATAGCTCACGATCACCCATTATCACAGCATCAACCACACTAAATTCTTCAAATGCGAATTGATCCTGGCTCAAAATCCCCAATTTAGTCCCTGGCGCCATAGAAACGTTGCCAGAGGTAGGGGTAAGCTTACCACTTAATATTTTCATGAAAGTAGATTTGCCGCAGCCGTTTGCGCCAATGAGGCCATAACGGTTGCCATTGCCAAACTTGGCAGAGATGTTTTCAAACAGCGGCTTAGAGCCAAACTGCATGGTGATATTTGCGGTGGTAATCAAAACAGGTATCCAGCGGGTAAAAATAGAAGAAAAGCTGCTTTCATAGGTATTAGAAGAATACGCCATGAAGCTTGTAGCTATGGGCGCGCACTATAAGGAATTCATGGCCATCTGTCGAGGAAATTTTGAGCATTTAGGGAATATCCCCTTTGCACAATTGAACCTAAAGTCAGCATGCAAAGTAAAAATGACAGAAGTTTAATAAATAACATTGGAAAAGGTATTTCATGAAGATTTCAACGAAGTTTTTAGCGGGCGCGCTGAGTGCGCTAGTATTAGTAGCAGGTAATGTGCACGCGGAAGCGATTAGTTCAGATAGCGTAATGCAAACTCAGTCTGCACAGTACAATAAGCAACAACTTCTTGCCATGGTTAGCCGCGAAGATGTGCAAAATAAACTTATGAGTTTAGGGGTAGACAGTAATGATGCGGTGGCGCGTATTAATGGCATGACTGAAAGTGAAATCGCAAAGCTTAATCAAGAGCTTAATCAAGCGCCAGCGGGGGGCGTTGTGGGTGCGGTGCTTACCGTTTTAGCCATTATTGCTATTCTAGATTTGGTGGGCGTCACCGATGTGTACCCATTTATTCGCCCAGTGAACAGCTAGAAATATGAAGCCTATTGTTAAAGCCTGCATTGTTGCAGGCTTTTTAGTGTTAGCCGGGTGTCAAGGGACACCTCAAACCGACCAATTGGCCAAGGCCACGCCTGTGGGGTTAGTGAGCGCCCACCAAATCGATAATGTACCTTTCATTGCGCAACAGCAATATTATTGCGGCCCCACGACACTCGCTGAAGTATTTGGCTTTTATGGTACGTCAGTCAGCGCCAATGATATTGCACCTAAAATTTTTATTCCCGACAAAGAAGGGAGTTTGCAGTTAGAAATGGTGACGGCCACCCGCCAGTACCAATACCTACCTTACCAAACCCAAGGTTCGCTTACCCTGTTAATGCAGTTAATTAGCGACGATATTCCCGTCATTGTTTTTCAGAATTTATCCATCTCATTGTTACCCCAATGGCACTACGCCGTTGTAACCGGCTTTGATTTAACTAAGAAAACCATAACCTTGCACACTGGGGTGACAAAAGACCATGAAATGTCATTTTCCCTTTTTGAAAAAACCTGGGGCCGGGGGAATTATTGGTTACTTGCGCCTGTTCCACCTAGCGTAACAAGCGAACATATGGTGCCCTTTACCTATGTTAGCGCCGCGTACGATATGCTTAAAGTGGCAGAAAATAACCCCATTCAACAAACCCAGGCATTAGCGTTTTTGCAAAGTGCGACCCAACAATGGCCCAGCCAATGGCTAGCCTATTTCTTATTAGCAAACTTCTATTTAGAGACGCAGCCAGATTTAGCCCGTGAGTGGTTTGAAAAAGGTTACGCGTACGGAAAGGGGCAGAAGCCCTATGTGCACAATTACGCGCTCGCGTTAATAAAGACAGGCCAGCAGGAAGTGGCAAAAAATGTATTGGCCAATGCAATAGACACTTTTCCTAACGACAGCGAGCTTTTAGCACTTAAAGAGCGCTTGGCGGCTAAAAACAGCCCGTAAATACCAGTGAAATAAGACTGTTACGGAATGGGAAGAACAGTTAAATGTTCATCTAAAACCAGCATGGCATTGGCATAGCCCGGTTTAATTGCCCCAAATTGCTGGTGAATGTTGGCGGCGCGAGCGGGCGTTGAAGTCAGCATTTTTAGGCATTCTTGAAGCGGGATATGAGCCTTGAAATGAGCATTTTGCAGCGCCTCAACCAGGGTTAAAACCGACCCTGCCAAATTCCCATTTGAGGTAAGGAGTTTGCCGTCTTTCAAACAAATCGTGTCATCACCGTAGTTAAATGACGTATGACGACTGGCAGAGGGCGCCATTGCATCGGTTACCAAGAATAGCCGATGACTACCCAACGCCCGATAGGCAGCTTGCAAACTGATGGGGCTAACGTGGATCATGTCGGCAATGATACCGGCGTATGCATCCGCAGAGGCCATTGCACTGCCCACTAACCCTGGTGCCCGGCCAGTGAACCCTGACATCGCGTTAAATAGGTGGGTAAAGCCAATCGCTCCAGCACTTAACGCCTCATTAGCTTGCTCAGCACTGGCATTTGAATGGCCTAAAAATACAATTATACCGTGAGACACAAGCTGGCGAATCTGCTCGCCAGAGACAGTTTCTGGGGCAACGGTGACAATAACTTGCCCCATATCTTTGCGGCAATAAATCGCCATTTCTTCCTGACTTAAGGAGCGAATGTGTTTACCTTCGTGCATACCTTTTTTGCTGTCGCTAAGGTGGGGGCCTTCAAAGTGAACGCCAGCAATCCCTTGCATGCCTTCAGCACGCACCTGGGCAACTGCATCGGCACTTTGCTTCATCACATCAATATCATCAGTGATCACAGTAGGAAACATGGCGCTTGTGCCTGTGGCGGCGTGAGCGTTAAACATGGTGTGCAGGCACTCAGGGGTGGGCGTATGGTTAAATTGCATACCGCCCCCGCCATTAATTTGTAAATCAATGAAACCGGGCACCAGTAAACCTTGAAGTATACTAACCCCTTGTTGCTCAAGTTCGGGTATAGAAAGTGTGGTGTCTTCCACTTTTTCTATTTGCTTTTCACTGGTGTGAATAAGGCGGTTTAACACCATTTGGTTGCCGTCGAACATACGCGGGGCAAAGTAGGTTTTCATAAATAAACAACATGCATAACGATTTAGCGAAAGCATAACGAATGCCGGGTAGCAGTACAATCAAGCGTGAGGGAAAAAGCAAAACCGTTTTCCTCTTTTATAAAAAACGCAGGGTGTTGAGCTTGGTTTGGGTTTTGCAGGTACAAAGGAAAGAGGATGGGCTTTGGTTTACCCACGTTATCTATACATTTGCCTGAGGAACGCAGTTTACATGGAACTTCCAGCTTGGTTTCAGCAACAAGAGTATTACACGTTTTGCGCATTAATCGCCGTTGTACTTCTGCTGTTTGGGGTTAAACGCATCATCTTAGTGCGTTTGAAAGAGAAGGCTCGCTCAGAAACCAGTTCTATGTCGAGTATTTATCGAGTATTGGTGTTGTCGCTAAATGCGCCCCTCACCGTCGTTATTTTACTGATATTTTTGCTACTGGCACGAAACGTTTTCACTTGGAGTGGCCTGCACGAGCAACGTGTGCCTGTGTTTCTTGATGGCGTAGTAGAGTCAGGGGTCATTATTGCGCTTTTCTTATTCGCAGAGCGCTTTTTCACTTACTCACTTAAACGCTATCGAGAGCAATCAACATTGGTGAAAAATACCAGTGCGATTGCGGGTGGCGCATTAAGAGCAGTGTTGGCAACCCTTACCGTATTGATAATTTTGAGCAATATGGGGGTGTCTATCACCCCAATTATCGCGTCGTTAGGTATCACGTCTTTGGCGGTAGCATTAGCGCTACAACCCACCCTAGAAAATTTCTTTTCCGGTATTCAACTGGTGATGGATAAACCCATTCGTATTGGCGATTACATTGAGCTGGATTCAGGGGAACAAGGCTTTGTAGAGAAAATAGGGTGGCGCTCAACGTGGATAAGAATGCTGCCGAATAACATTGTGATTATGCCCAACAGTAAATTATCTAACTCTAAATTGATAAATTACTACTATCCCGAGCGAGAGCTTTCCGTGCCTGTAGAAGTGGGCGTTCACTACAGTTCGGATTTAGAGTTAGTGGAAAAAGTATGTATCGAAGTTGCCGAAAGAATACTCAAAGAGCACGAATATGGTGTAGACACCTATCAGCCATTCGTGCTGTTTCATACCTTTGATAATTCAAGTATTAACTTAACTATTATGCTTAGAACCAAAGAATATTTTAACCGGTTCTTTATCAAGAGTGCTTTTATTAAAAGCCTTAAAAAACGTTTTGATGAAGAAGGTATTGTTATCCCATTTCCCATTACTGCCATTAATACCGAGCAGGAGGGCGTTAAGCTACCGCACCAAAGCGCAACGCCTGAGTAAGCTGGCATTAGACTTCACGTTCTTTACGGAAGGCGGGAAGGGTGTGCTCAAAATTTGCTTGGCTAAGCACAATCTCTTAGTACCAACGTGCATTACGGTTAGCGGTTCACACTGAATAAGACAGGCCTATTTATACAAAGCTATGCGTTGTAATGGCGCCATTTAATGCCTGTCTGATTTTGTTTTTTAAACGAGTATTAGCGTATTACCTGCTACTGTCGTCTTTACCGCTACTTTTAGTTAGCTGCCCTTCAAAATTGGGCACAGCGCGGTTTTCTGCCTGCGAGGCATTAAGCGCTTTTCCATTGTCTTCAATATCTTGAATAAGCCACTCCATTTGTTTTATCTCTTTACGTTGGGCTTTAATGATCCCATTAGCGAGTTCGCGCACCCTAACATCTTCAATATTGGCACGCTCACTGGTAAGAATGGCGATGGAGTGGTGCGGTATCATTGCTTTCATATAGGCAGAATCTGATACCGTGGATTGTGAACGTAAAAGGTAAAGGCTAAGCGAAAATAGCGCTATTGCTGAGAGAAAAATCACGGCGTTTAACTTCTTGTTGGTATACATGCCCAACATGAACGCCAGCATAATAATGGCCATGCCCGCGCCCATGTATATCGCCATAAATGTGCGGGTTTCACTAAACCATATATGGGACACCGCGTAGGTATTTAAGTACATCATGACAAACATGGCGAGGGTAGATGTTGCTATCATCGCGAAGAATTTTGCGTATTTCATCTGTAATCCTTATGTTAAAACCTAAAGGGACTTTGAAAAATTTTCTGATTTAACTACGAAAATTAACGAGTAGTAAGGTGGTTACTGACGTGCTCCAATAGATTCACACAGCCAGTTAAGGGATAATTATCTCAACTGGAGTGTATATGAAAACGCGAAAAAGCTATTCAAAAGAATTCAAACTGGACGCTGTTAGTCTGGTTACAGAACAA
>Ga0208449_1000702_pt1 | contig 21173 bp, 47 predicted proteins | sample MalvireepMed_s17_FD_184247 | JGI IMG/M metagenome (GOLD analysis project Ga0208449, IMG submission 184247) | Marine viral communities from the Global Malaspina Expedition - Malaspina viral metaG DeepMed_s17 (SPAdes) (version 2) | ecosystem: Environmental > Aquatic > Marine > Oceanic | place...
ACTAGGGATTTTATCCCACGTCGGGTCAAAGGAGCGGCAAGGCATTGAATTCTTTACCTTTTCTTTCAGCCACTCGTGAAAACGAATAGCGGTGTCTTTATCAAAACCACCGACGCTCCAAAGAATTTTGGCAGTGGGGTGATGCCATGCGTTTGCCTTGTAATCATAAAGGGTTGCGATGTTGCCATCCTCATCCTCGAAAAGCCATTCCATCGTCACCTTATCGCTTTGGCCAAGATGGTCTTTGCCAATAGCTCCCACAAGTTCGTTCGGGGTGAAAGGCCCGGCCTTCGTTTGAAGCCAACCCATATTCGATGATTTATTTGACGGTTTAAACATTTTTTTCCTATTGAGCAAAAGCAACGAGTCTATCGGTGCGGTAGTAAGCAATGCATCTGTCGCTATTCCATCCGGTGCGACCATAAATTTGACCATCATACTCAATCGCATGTGGGGTTCGAATAAAATCGATGTAATCGGCAACGTCAACCATCACCACCTTCACCCCATCGGGCAAGGTTTCTGTGGATCTGACGGTAACGGCGTTTTGAAGTGATTTTGCTTGCATCTTGTCTTCCCTGACTGTCTATAAGTATTATCTCATAGAATTCGACTTTTGTCAACAGTTATTTTTCTATTTATTCACTTTTTTTGCATTCGTCAAAACATGTCTGCGAAACGAGCGTAGGATAACCCATACCATCCGGCGCATAATGATTGTCCACGGAACCCAAGACACCACAGGCATCGCAAACGCCAACACCCGTAAGAGCAGGCTTGTCCTCTTCCATGGAGAGGGCGAAACGCTCAGCCTTGAGCTTAGACGCTGCCTCGCGAGCATCATTCACTGAAGCCAACTCATAAGTACCTTCTTCGACCACAACACCCATCGCAGGCATGCCTTTGGCGAGGGCTTTAGCAAGGTCGAAAGCAAGACGCATGGAGGGCGAAACCTCGCGACCATCTTGCAAGACTACGCGAGCTTCTTTCATCCATGAGCGCGCTGCGACAAAGCGGCGGCCCGAACGAGCTTCAGCAACCACGGAAGCGGAAGGAGCGGGGAAGGACGAAACGTTCATGATAACCTCTCAATTGATTATGAAAACATTATAGCAGGAAATACATGGATTGTCAACTATTTTTTTTGTTTTTTGTTATTTTTTTCAAATCGACTGAGAATATGGTAGAGGACAAACAAGCCTGCCCAGAGCAAAAGCACTACCACCACAAAATCATCGTTTTCAAGATGCCATTTCATTTTTTCCCCACCGAGAGTTTATGTTGTGCTATATTCTTCACGACCGTCCACTGTGCGGATATTTTCGAGCCCACAAGCGCTAAGAAACCGCCTCTTATCGAAGCGACTGTTAACCTTAGAAAGTGCCTGAGCAAAATCTAATGCCATGGCTTGTGCAGTGTGCGTCTCAATATGAAATTTGAGTACATCTGCGATGAGTTGAAAGTCTTTTCTAGTCATTAATTTCTCCTATTTTTGAGTCTTGTAACATAATTTATTTAGCATCAAACAAAAAATTTTCCGATTCGTGTTTTTCTCCGTCTTTGGGCGTGTTCACACAAACTTGAGATAGGAGCGCGGGATTTTCGTTTGTTGGCGAGTACCTTTTTTGCCAATAAACATCACCGTATAATATTTCACTAATGCAGTGTAATCATATATTGACGGTTTTTCAACAATTTCAGTTATAACGCCTACCATATCGCGAAATTTCTTACACCAAAGTGTCTCATGACCTTTCTGAGATAATTTTACAAGGTCACCGACTTTCATTACTTGCCTTTCCTTCTAGGATCCTTTTTAAGCTGTTTCTCGCGATGGCGTTGATCCAATTTATTAATAAGATAAAGCGACACAAATGAGATAGACAAACATAAAACAAATATTCCTGCTGCCTCCCAATAAATTGAGGCATCCATTTATTGTTCCCCCGCAGGAGGCTCCAGCACCACGACCCCAGGAGGCAATTCGCCTGAAACTACACCTCCATGTTTAGCGCAGACCAAAGCTACTCTTTGAGCGGGCACATATCCATAAACGGTTTCAGTGGGTCGTTCTTTATCCTCGGCCCAATTCTGAAGCAGGGGTTCAAATCGATTTGGAAAACCAACTTCGACATGGGTATAATGCCCTGTGTCAGCGTTAAACATTGAATTTGCCAATGTATGCGCCTGCACACTCATCTCAAAACCGTCAGCACACACAACCGGCTTATTTATCTTTGTCTTAATCAAAATACTAATTCCCTCCTAAAATTAATATCACAGGCACAGAGTTCACCCATTTCCTCAATGTCGTCGTTCTCTTCTCCCAGGCGCACAAAGCGGTAATGATCATAAGAATTTTCTAACTCCTCGAAATCATCCGCCTCACACTCGGCAAGAAACTCCTCAATGGCTTGAATTTCAGGATAACTCGTGTACCATTTTATGCCACTCCAATAGACAAAGAATGTTTTTTCTCCATCGTAGTCTTGATCCATCGTCTCGTGATCTTTGAAAACTAGTGCTTGCGCCTCTGGGCATTTTGCAAACACTGTCAAAAAACGAGGCATTAAATCTTTGCTGATTGCTAATGCAACCTCAGAGCGATAACCCATTAATTTCCTCCAGGTGCGACACAATATCCCTGTTTAATCAGAGAATTAGCGACTCGTCCGTAGTGACCTTGCAATTGCCAGGCCAACCCACTGTTAATAAGCCCTTGAAATAGTTTGACTATCTCGCCCTCTTCCATCTCGCCCTGTTCGTATCGCACGATGTCTTCAACCATTAAAAATTCTCCCGAATTAATTTATGCCCCTATAATACCATGATATCAGGTAAGTGTCAAGACTAATCTTGCGAAAAAGGTGAAAAAAGTGATCTTTTTTGAAGGTTTTGGATGACTTGTTCCGTTCGATTATAATCAACCTGAAGGAAATGCATCTCGTTATCGAATCGCGAAAAGTTCTCTTTCTGCCACTCCTTCATTGACATTCGTCGCGACTCTTGCGCCTCGTTAACCGCTTCCAAAAGAATTTCAAGCTCAGTATCTGTCACGAGTATGTGCTTCACTATTTAAGCTCCTCTAGGGTGCCGTTAACGTACATGTAGAGGCCCTCAGACCCCACTTCGACATCCAAAGGGATGGTCACCTCAACTCGCTTCTCGCGCTTCCCTGGACGTCCTCTTCCAGCCCTTATCAAAACGGTGCCGGATGGGTCCATTTCAATCATGCTCACCTTCTTTGTAAAGTGTTTTCGGGGCCTCCCTCGCCGGTTCTTTTGTGGGGTGCTAGTTATCCTCGTTGGCGAATTCTCGCACATAAATCTGTCAATGATTCCATGCACTTTGTCTGCGTCGCTCTCGGATAAGAGTTCGTCATCCAAATCTAACATGATATTATCATATGCCGGGTCATCCATGAATTTCTCCTTTATTTCTGCTTACTTGCGTGAATGAGTACCTTGTCCGAGTGCCAACGAATTTGGCCAGGACGGCACACAATAGTTTTAATTGCACCGTTCACAAAGACAGTTAACTGGTTGCGCTCGACAGAAGTCACGATAGCGTGTTTCTTATCAACCGTGATGAGCGAGCCAACGGGCGGGATCCCATCTTCTGTGACGATTCCGGGGTTTTGCACGCGAAGAAAGGGTCTTTTCTGCCCCTCTACATACAAGACCCCATTTTTTTCGGTCAGGACCATTTTTGACTTCTTGGGTTTTGCAGTCAACGAAGCAAACTGTGTGCCTTCAACATGCCATTCTGAGCCCTTCTTGGTCGCTTTGTCTACCCTAAAGACGATTGTGCGGTACTTGGGATAACTTCGATAGGTCTGAAGCTCTCCACTCGCATTCATCGACGCTTCTTCGCGTGCCTTTGTTTTGCCTCGACCAAAGCCGAAGCACCATTTTTTCATGAGATAATCGTTTTCTTTCATCTTAAAAATCCTTTATCCGGTAAAGCCAGCGTCGATCGCATCGACGTCAACCTCGCAATGAACTTCGCCTTTTCGCAAGGCTTGATTGTTGGCCTCTTCCGAGCCCATTTTGTCAACGCTGTCCATCGCGCTGTCCCAAGAATCCGCTTTGACCTCGACGATCGCGGTGCGTGTTAGAAACACAGGAACGTAAAACGTTTTCATTTTAGCAACCCTCCGTCTCAAAGGTTTCAATCGCAGCCTCTCGAAGCAGGCTCGTCGATTCATCGTCATAACATGCCGTCCCCCAACTTTCAAGGTAGGTAACGAGTTGGTCGCGTGATGCGCTTTTAACATCTTCCAAAGAATTCATCGTGTTGGCTCCTTCTGCCATTTGTTTATGAATACATTATCTCATATTAAACCACAATTGTCAAGATGTTTTTTTCTTTTTTTCAGCTTTTTTCTTCTTTTTCCTTCCCCATGCGCTAAATTGAACATAAGCAGGATCAGGCGCAACGCCTTTCGGCAGCATTGTAACACCCTTTTTCTTAATAAATTCATCCATTAAACGTAATTCTTCTTCTCTTGTCATTATTTTCGGGCCTCCTATGCCTCTTTAATTTCATTGGGTACTTCTTTTTTCATGCTCTCTCGAAGATCTTCTGACCAGTCGAAAGAGTCCTTAAAATCGTCCCAGTGTTCTTCAAAACAACCGAGTCCGTCGCGATAGTCATCCACAAATTCGGTGATTACATATGCTTCCAAATCCTCGCGGCTCCAACCACTGAGAATTTTGGATGCTAGTTCATATCTGTTACTATCATTATTTTCAGGATGTACCATATTATCCCACCGTCACAATAGAGGCAGTGAACATACCAACCAAAACCGACATTACTACTGAAAGAACCATTTTTTCTCCGGTGCCCATGGGGCATTTGTTGTTTTCAATATAGGTATTATCTCACATATATGCCCAGTTGTCAAGAGTTTTTTCCTCTTTTTTTTAGGGCAGAGGATGATACACCATCACTTATAACCTCCAAACAGAACTCAGCATGGCGAGCCCTATATCCGTTGGTACATTGAACGCGATAAGCCTGATGCTTCCAAGAACTTTCGCATGGATCGAAGGGTAATTTCTCGATGATGAGCCCTACCGTACCATCTGGAGCGTGGCGGGATCCGTATTTTATTATCTTTACCAAGTCACCGACTTGCACTTATAACCTCGCACTCTTCCTGAATATATTTCTTTTCAAAAGAGCATAATTCGCCCCAAGCAGAGCAAAAAACCTTATAGGGCTTCTTCCTTCTCAAGTCTCCAACTTCCACGATGATACCGTAGGCATCTTGAGGAAATTCTTTTTCTCTTATTAAATCACCGACTTTCATTTACTTCTTCCAACACAATTTTATCTTTGAAGGCCCCTCGTTTTCTTTCTTTTTCGAGGGCCACAAATTTAATGTAATCAAGATCAAGCTGGTGTAGTTCGCAAATAGCTCGGAAGACCTCCCACATATCGGCAGCTTCTTCGTAACATGGAGTGCTGATAAATTCAGCTAGTTCCTCGCCCATTTTTGTATACAGGCGTAATTTATATTCGTCGCAATCAGCAACGTGATATTTACAAGATTTACCACTATCTTTAATAATCTTTGGGATGTTGTCTCTAACCAGCTTCACTGATAACCTCCAAGAGAGTTCTTGAGCAGCTTTGAATCTCACCGCTTCGCAATCCCTCCCTATCAAGAATTATAAACCTTGGATATCTGTATCCGTTAGACTCTTTCATCTCAATCACTATTGCAATCCAGTTGTAGTCAATCCGTTTCACGAGGTCACCGGCTTTCATTCAAAACCTCAAAATCTCGTGGGCTTTCCCAGGTCATTGTTTTGCCAATGTGCGCTGGCTTTGCTGGCCAACTGATTTTGTAACGGTGAACGCCGAGCGCGACGCGTTCTACCGTGTGTATTAAACCTGTGCCCTCATAAGTGCTGGCATGGGGTTTATAAATTACTAAATCACCGACTTTCATTTATCACCTTCAAACATACGCTAACTTCTGCCGTGGGAGTGCGCCTGGTTGTCCAAAGCACCGAAACTCCAGCGGAGTAGCTGGGCGTATCGACTTCTGTCACCACACCCAGGCCCAACGAAGTAGCGTTAATGTGTTTTACTAAATCACCGACTTTCATTAGTTTAAACTACCTTTACATTCGACGGGCGGATACTGTGAGTGCGCTGCCCGGTCGTTAGACACAGAATATTCAATCTCGGTCCTCCATGTTCGTTGCGGTAGATTTTCATAATCTGATAAAATCCTCCATGCATCCGAACCGTAATTAAATCACCGACTTTCATTGGTCTGAAAACCTCCATGGTCGCGACTGTCCCTTCGGGAGATAGTCCTCTTCCTTATAATCATTTCCATTTTTCCACCTTATCGGTAGCGCTGTCTCCACCAATTCGGGGGCGATAGGGGACAGAACCATTATTGAATTATAGACCTTATTGTCGAGCCTCTCAATATCAATTTCACGATATCCGGTGGTTTTTCCCGCAACGGTTTTCACTGAAAGTTTTACCTGGCTTGCCTTATCAGTCTCAGACCATAATACATCTTCAACAAGACCATATACAGGTTGGCTATCCCAATAACCTTTATGAAGACAAACGAGGGAGCCGATGCCAATACCTCGTTCAATGAGAATTTTGCCAATGTTGGCACGCTGATTTTGGAGACGCTCTTTCAAAGTTATCTTATCAGCTTTCAGGACCGGGCAAGTTCGACGAGTGTGTTGTGGTTCTTTACAATAAGAACACTTACGATTTTGAATTTTACTTTTTCGCGCTGTCTCTTGGTGTGCATCATAGCTATCAGGATTTTCCTTTATCCATGTTTTACGTTCTTCGCAGCCTCCCTTATTGTGCCCTCTTTTGCCGCACCAGGAACAATGTACTGACCCGTGATAACTCAAAATTGTTTCTCCCTTCTCTGATTGTTTCTAAGACTATTATCTCATACAAAAGACAAATTGTCAAGATGTTTTTTCTTTTTTATTCTTCACAATCAATCGCTAGGGTGCGCTCATTTGTTTTGAAGTAGGGGCGATTAGCATAGTAGGCAGTGGTCATCCACATTCTCTGGCACTTGCTGGCCTTTGGTTTGGGAGCTAACATATCTGTAAGGATAATATGACCATCGAAGCCATGCTTATTGACGTATTCCGTGGGAGCGTCAAAGTTAGTACCACCGCACAAAACACGCTCCCACTTTTTATTCTCACCCTTCTTCCAGACATAAACCTTTTCTTCAAAGACTTTATCATCGAAAGGAATAACAGTAAACTCCGCCAACTTAGCTAACTTGTTGAGTTCACTAAAGAAAGCGGCCAACATTTTATCACTGACAGAGCCGCTTTGGTCAATACTAATCGCGATGTTCGCTCGTCGAGTGACCTTTTTACCTGCGTGGATGTAAGCGTAACGCTTGTTCAATCGTTTCACGGTGCTGCGTTTGGAAGCGCGGCGCGAAGTCTTGACAAAGTAACGAAGAACCTTTTTCCAGTCAACCTTCGTCGTCATGCGTGCCATAATCTCACGCTGCATGGCACTGGTAACCGTACCCCATCCTCCAGCCTTCTGAGCCTCGGTGGCGGCATCTTTCAAGTATTCCTTCACACGCTCTTTTGCAATCTCGGTCGATGTTGGATCGCCTTCGCCCCACCCATCATGACTATCAAAAGAATCCTCCGGCAATCCCTCGGAGCTTTCTCCAGAGTCTTCGTCGCCCTTTTCGCCTTCTTGGCTTGATTGCTCTTTATTCTCTTCCTCTTGCTTTTGCAGAAGATTCAAATATGCTTCCGCTGACAAAGAGCGCTCAAAGTCAACAAACGGTCCTTCCCCTGGCTTGCAAGCCATCTCTGGAAGATTTTGAATGTGTGAATTGATTGCCAAGTCGCACGCGATGTTCCATTGGCGAGCCTCTTTGGGCTTCACATCCTGCCCTGTCCAGGGCTTGCGATCCGTCACATGCTGAAAAATGAGATGATAGAACTCGTGAATGAGAACGGCAGTGCGCTCGGCATCTGTCAGCTTCTCGAAGAATTCTGGATTGTAGAGCATCTCAAATCGAGCAGTTTCAGGATTAACGCGGACTCCCGCAGTGGGAATGGCATTACTCGCAGCCTTCGTCACGCGACGGCTGAGAGAGGCGAAAAACGGCTCCTGCATCAAAAGTCGAGCAGTGTGCATGTTCAGGTCAAACGTTTGTTTTGTCTCATTCATAAGGATATTATCTCACAGATATTGCAAAATGTCAAGAAAAAAATGAAGCTCCCCACCATTTTTTTGGTGGGGAGCTTTTTTCTTTACTCGGTTTTGTTTCCTGTGAGAACTTCCACAATGTAAGAAGAGACACGCACACCCGTAACAGAGGTGGCCATATGAAGTCGTTTGGTGTTTTCTAACACATCGCCTTTTCCAATGAGTTGCCACAACTTCATGAAAGCTTCAGAAGGAAGCGATACCGCATAATCAGCTAGATGCTGAATCCCAGTCGCAGATAATTCTTCTTGGAAAGTATCTTCTGCTTCCATTTTCTCAATAAGCGCACAATGCTCATTCAGGTCAAACTTGGAGGTAGCATCGATTTTGCCATGCACCAGAATATCCTCTGTCGTCACCACCCTCTCGTAATTCTTTACGAAGTCATTGAAAGAAACCGCAGCTTCAAATCCAACGAACCCAGTTGCAAGATTAAAAAGGAGGGGAGACGACTCTTGAAGGAGCCCAGCCTGGTCGAGACAGTCGCTCAGACGCTTCCATGAGCGTCGCGAAGGGTATACCTTGTTTGGCTCGTAGTCGTCCTTGTGTTCAAGGTGCATACGATTCTGGTTGATGAAGTCCCAAACGATGCCAGCTACCTCATTTTTGCCCCACTCCAACCAATCTTCAACGGATGGCTCCACGTCAAAAACTGTGTATCGGTCCAATTCGGCTGGGTCCATTTCATTAACTTGGTACTGGTCCCCATGTTCACCACCATTAACGGCAGCAATCACAATCGTGTCCTTATGTAAAGTCCACCCAGCAATCTTGCGGCTATCGGTTAGCTCAAAGATACCCTGACGCACTTCTTGGGTTGCCCGGTCAACCTCGTCCAAGAAGAGAACGACTGGTTCAGTGCAAGACTGAATGAGCCAGGAGAAAGGGCGAAAAACAGAAGCCTGTTCTCCATTGACTTCAATCAACTCAGGAGAAGGCATCCCCAACAAATCACCTTCTGTCATCTGAGATGCGCGACGTTCGACGACCGGCAGGTCCATACTTTTGGCCACCTGATAAACAACCTCAGATTTTCCTACTCCATGGCGACCACGGAGAAGGATGGGCTTTCGGACTGCTACTACGTGCGGCGCACAAGAAAGAAAAGTTTTAAAATCAATTGCCATGGTAAGTGTCGCTCCTTTTGTGTTTCCCGACCTTTATATACATAATTATACCCCAAGATTCACTTTTTGTCAATAACTTTTTTCACTTTTTTCACTTTTTTTTAAAAAGGGATCTCAGCAGTCTTGTCATCGGCCTTGTCGTCGCTCTTAACAATCTTTTTGTAGCGACACTTTTTAATGTGCCTTTCTTCAACTGTGAGGAGCGTTCCTTCGCCATAGGGAAGAATATTGTATCGCTTTGCACCCTTGGCTGGACTGAAGACCTCTGACAACACCTCAACCACTAAACATGGGGTATTCGCCAGATGCCGCGTGCGGTAACCCAGCGCAGGGCGGCGAAATTCGACATCCGTCCCCACCGGGAAAGCAGCGGGCGCTTTCGCTGTAGCCAATACTTTTTGAGCATATTTATTTTCGCACATTTTCTTGTGCTTATTCGGTTCTGGGACAAAATCTGGGTCTTCTAATATTCGAGTAGCTAGCCCCAGGTAATAGCCAGCATTTCTGTAATATTTAGCAATGATAAGGGTATCTTCGCGCCATTTTTCTTTATAAACCGACGCCCAATTCAAACTGGTTTCAACAGCAGCGGGCGTGCATTTTTCTTCAATTTTTTTCACAAAACCAAGCTGCTTTTCCGAAAGAGTACGATTACGCTCTAACTGATCTAGCAACGATTCACAGAAACCCACCTCCCAATCAGACAAAATTGAATGTTGTTGGTGAACGTCTAGGGTTTTAGTAATTTGAGAAATGAGTTGGTCTTTCATATGGGTTTTCTCTCCAGCGTTTATACAAGTATTATCTCATAAACAACTAGCTTTGTCAACCAAAAAAAATGAAAAAATTAAACTTTACTCAAGACTGCTAAACTTGAGCGTCGAGGGAATTGAAGGGTGCCCGTGGGATCAACAACCACCATATGAAATGGGCCTGGGCCAAACTCCACCACCACCATGGGAGTGCGATTCTGCCAAAATTTTACCACCCAGTGACCATCTCCAGGGTTCACGTTTTCAAACACCACAAGGTCACCAACTTTCACTGGCCCACCACCTTCAGCCAACGCTTCATCGAACCATCACACAAACTCGGCCAGTCTTCACCAATAATATGAACCTCAAAATTGGTGATAATGGTGCCGTCTTCCCTATGGAGTGGACGCTCGCCAAGATAAATAGCCATCTTATTATTTATATGGCGTGTGTGACCGTTAACGTAATCGAACTTCACCAAGTCTCCGGCTTGCATATTTTTCCCCTAGATAAAAACAAATATAAAAAGAGGGGGGTCGCTCCGCTGTCTTCGCCGCGAATCGCTAGATACCTTTCGATTATGTTCCCCTCACGAGTATCATTGAAGGTTGGTTAATCCATTATTGCCTATTGTTTAGCGACCCCCCAAGTATTACTCAAGGCTACTCTCATAGTTTATAGTGGCCATTATACTATTTTCACCTTCTCTTGTCAACAAAAAAATATAAAATTAAAATAATTACGCTGAGTTAATAAGAGACGCAGCCCAAAAGGGTTCATCAAAATCCCTCTCCCCTCCCTCTACATATATCGTAAAAATACGATGTGCATTAACATTAGAAGTTTTCTGGTTTATCTTAATAAGAATTCCCACAACAGAATAGGGGATTCCATCCATTTGATTTTCATCTGGATCATAAATCTTAACTAAATCACCCGGCTTCATTAATAACCTCTATTCCTTTCCCAAAGGTGCAAGTCGAAAGAGGTTTTTGACTGCTTGGTATCCAATCTACAATCCAACGCTCTGGAACCGCAGGATTCCAGCCAGGAAGGTGTTGGGTGACCAACCCTATGCGACCATTGTCTATCCCGCCGCAGGCGCGTGGCTCTATAACTTGAACTAAGTCACCCACCTTCACTTATCACCTCCACCTGATCGGCTTCTCGATAAGAAACATATGGATAAGTCCTTAGCCTCATTCCTTTCGCTGGCTGGAACCAAAAAACCCTCCATTCTACCGGATCTGAGTCCTTCCTGACTCCAAAAATAATCCCAAGTAGGTGTGAAGGCGGATCTTTTACGAGGGATCCTATCATTCTACCACCCTCACAGAGCCGTTCTCAAAGGCTACATAATCAACTCGTGAAGGGGTGGTATCACCCGCCCACAATACATCGATGCATCGAGCGTTCCATCCCCACCCATCATCATGACGACTACTAATATTGTAGGCCAATCGCGTAATTATACCATAACGGATCGCGCCCGTCCACTCACCCTCGTTAAATATTTTTACCAAATCACCGACTTTTACTAATGATTTTTGCGTATCCATTTTCTATTTCCTTTTCGTCGAATGAAATGAAGTAGGGCAAGTCATTCCACTTTACCTCCCAAAACGTTTCCCAGTGGTGGCCTACAACAATAGCCAATATCCCGTCAGAATCCATAAGTAAATCACCGATTTGCATCAATCACCTTTAATTTTTCTTTCCGCGTCAAACGTTTGAATGCATATTCTGCTTTCTGAGCCTCTGAACGACCTTTAAAAGCCGTCGAATAAACTAGGGTGATAGGACGTCGGGTTTTAGTATATTTCGCCCCCTTACTGCCGCTATTGTGTTCATTTAAGCGCCTATCTATATCGGTAGTAACCCCGGTATAAAGGGTGCCATCGGCGCACCTTGCCACGTATAAAAACCAATTAATTGCTTTCACTGATAACCCTCATTTCATCTTGACCAAACCACTGGCGGGAGTGTGCCCACTGTACCTCAAAAAAAAGTAATCCATCTTCATCTTCATAACTATCTAATATCACACCGATTCCGTAGTAAACACGTTCTACCATAAACTTGTCATAAGGCTCAACTAGATCACCGACTTTCATTAATCACTTTTTATCCTAACACAAAAATTAAAATATGTCAACCTTTATCTAAAACTTCTTCATACGTGGTGATTCCTACTAGCTGCACCATCTTATCAACATAAACGTCCATTACATCTATTCTTTCTCTTTGACGAGCATCAGCAATAAAATCGCGTAACTGGAGGATGGCTCGCTCGGCGTTTATTAAATATTCACAGGCAGTTGTCACCACAGAAATTGCACCCCCCACCATCGAATGAGATTCTGAAGAGAAATATATATTCCTATCATTTCCATTTTTCAGGGATAGTTTAATCTCTACTGGAGATGCTGATTTTCTCGAACTGTTTTTAAATTTAACTTGCATAACAAAGTCATCAAAAGAAACATTCTTGAGGGAAATAAATTTAGGTGCAAAATGATCTATCATGGCGGTGTAAAGAGCATCTACTGGGCCATGACCCTCGCCTACAATAAAAATATCCTCCCAGTCATTAGAAAAAAAAACATTACATTCAATTGTTGTTTTCAAGCATTCCCTCAAAATAAAATCTCTCACCGACAATTCAACATATTTTTCTTTTAATATTTCTTTAACAATCAACTGGCACTTCTTTTGCAGAAGTTCCTCTGGGTATGAAATCAACATCTGTAATAACTAGCTTCGAGGTCCGGTGAAACAAATACACCTTTCGAGATATATAAAAAATAATTGAAGCTAGGGCGACGCCCGACAAAACATCAATCAAATAATGTTGTTTAAGTGTTAAAGTGGAGGCGGCTATTAGCGCGGCCCAACAAAAATACGCCACTCGCAGGCTTAAATATTGTTTACCTTTTTCGGACAATCCCACAAAATATGCCAAAAGCCATGAAAATGTAACATGGCCAGAGGGGAAAGTGTTGTTTGCTCCGTCGATCCCTCGCGTTAGTTCAACTAGCATACCAGAAATAGTGCTGGTATCTACATAAGCCTCGCGAGGATAATACGAAGGAATGAGAACATAAAATATACACAGTACGGCCCCAGCGGCTAAATTACCATACGTCATTAATGAAAATAATTTTTTGTCGTGAAATAATATAAAACAAGTTGCAGCCGTTACCGGAATTAGTGTATGATATATCCATACAAACTCAGGCACAAAGGGGATTTCAGTATCCATCCCTATTAATAAATCATATTCATGTGGAAGGATTCCCGTTTGGAAGAAGAGGTAAAGGACAGAGTAAGGTACAAAGGCTAAAAAAAGATATTTAGCTTTCACCCCCAATGACATATACACCTCCTTATACCAAATACTCCCGAAGCTCTGGAGGGCTCTCCCTCAAAACATCGCAAAGTGTGAAAAAAAGTTCACACTCCCTATTCATACATATGAATAAATTTATAAAAAAGAAAAAATATTATTTATTTAAAAACTTTTTCTTTAGCTGTAGAAAAAAGATCTTTTAAAAAGGATTTTTTTAATCTTATCAGCCTCTCGAATTTTACCTTCTGACGCGCATCGGTATAAAGCGCAGTGGGCTTACTAATCTGGCCATCTACCAATTGATCACTAAAATCATAAAATTTTGTTTTAGGGGAAGACTTCGAAGCTGCCCGTGGCGACCCAGCAAAAAAAATAAGAAATGCAAAGGCTATTATTAAAATAAAAATATAAAAGCCCAATAGCATCAAAAATGATTTATTTGGTTTTATACCACTGGCCCTCCCAACAAATTACTTGACTGTTAACCACTTTAACAGGCCATTCAACAATTATCCCGTTAATATTGGGGAATTCATTTGCATAATAATCGCGCAACCAAAAAACAGCCTCCCTCCCCTCTTGTAAGTGTCCCTGATTAGATCGCCAATAAAAATTCCCACAAAAATAAAGAACGACGCCTATAAAAAAGGCCGGTTGAATAAACAAAAAAATTGCATGTGCCCATATCAACATAGAGGGGGCAAATATTTCTTTTGTGGGAGTGCCACCCTCACTCTGATGAATCTCGTAAGCGCGAGTCCATACAAAAGCATAAATAAATGCTAACATTATCCAGAAGCCAATATATATAAATTCGATCATGTTTTAAATAGATATTAGTGTAACGAAATAGAACAATTATTCTCAGTAACGATTTCTTTAGACAGCACCAAAGCCTGCATAAAAAGAGAAAATTGAAAAGCTAAACCCTCTGAAACAATAAAGCTTTTTGTTGCTGAATCATAATTTTCATCGTCAGCCATTTTATGGATTATCTCTTCTAAACAATAAAGAATGCTATAATATTCACATAATTTACTTTTATTATATAGTGAAAGGGGATCGCTGCTTCTAAATAAAAGATTATCAAGGATAGTTCTATCGCTCTCTATCTTTTGCACATATGTTAACCATGTATTTTCTTCCAGAGTAAATACTACATTCTTTTCTTTGTTAGACGACATGAATAACTTTATTCCCCCAGGTCACCTTCTTTATCGGTAAAATAAGTTTTTAATTCTGTATAGCCACCGATTAACAGAGCGGGGCCTTCCCCTGCGTCCGGGCTACACAGAACTATTGGTACCGTGGGGTGGCCCCATTTTTCCTTTACAGATTTTAACTCATCCAAATCGTTATCCATAATATAGGTGGTGTGGTTTACTTTTTGTTTCACAAGCTCGTGTTGTGCTTTAATACAAAAGCAACACTCCGATTTAATATACATAGTAATATGTTTATCCATGCAGCAACTCCTTTTGCGGGCTTTTGAGCTTCGACTCAATTAATGCCGGCGCTCCTACCACCACTATTTCTAGCCCTGTAAACCCCTTATCTAGCGTTAGCCTTGTGAAAAGGTGAGTATCATCCAACTCGGAAGGAAGTTGTCCTTCTTCAAGTTTTTGTCGGAACCTCATATCTTCTCTCAATGACACAACGTGTTTAGGGCTTACATATACTTCTCTTAATATATGTCCCTTAGACGTTTCATGAATTTCTATTAATTTAATCAAAATATTCCCTCTGTTGTATTAACGTCGTTTTCGTCGACATACCACTCGTCCCCGTCATATAAAACCTTTAAATATTTTTCATATGTCGTCTTTGCTTCAGTCAACAAAAGATTGGTGGGAGCTTTCAGTCTGTAAACTTTTGTTGGTGTATTTCTTCGCGATGGATATTCTGTATATTCTTCATCATGAAACTTCAATAACCTTACTTCAGAAGGCGCATAGACTAAATCACCTACCTTCAACATTCACATTCTCTTCTGGAGTGTCCTTTGCAGCCATATTTCTAAGCTGCAACGTTGCTTGTTGATAACCATTGAGAATATTCCGAGAATCAAAAAGGGCATGATCTAGGTTCATAATATTCTGGCGACACGTTTCAATCAGTTGCACCGCTTTGCTTTCTTGTTCTTTATTAATGCTTTCCTGAATTACTGGAAAGAGTTCATTAATTTGCTCCACATCATCTTCTACTTTTAAAAGCAACTCCTGAACTAGTTGCCTTATTTCAGCCAATTGGACTGAATAGGTTACGTTAACTCGCATAAAAAACTCCTTGTTTCCATAAGTATAACATATAAAAAGGATTTGTCAACAAAAAAATTAAAATAAAGTTTTATATACTGTAGCCACTGTAAGACCCACAATTGCCGTGATTATAATCCATATAAGACGCGAAGAGGTGGCTTGCCAGCCCTCAAGTTCGCGAAGGCGCGCATATAACCCTTCATCGGGATGATAAACAGCTTCTTTAATTTTAGCAATATCCTGGGCCATCTCATCTTGTTTTTCATTTACTACTTCTAATTTTTGCATAATTTGATCAAATTTTCCATTCATCTCAGCATGAACAACAGCATCCGCAGACATTGGTACTTTCCCCCTCTGTGCAATATTAACTAGTCAAGGCTCTCGATAATAGCATAGTTGGTTGTAATTAAAATTGAAGCCACAGAAACTGCATTCTGAATGGCGCAACGAGTTACCTTGGCTGGATCTATGATTCCCTTTTCAAGCAAATTAGTTAATTTGCCGGTATTAAAATCAATACCTTTATCGCCTTTTGCTTTTTCTACTAATGATATTAATATGTCAGGAGAATATCCGGCGTTTAAGGCCATCTGTTTTAAGGGCTCCTTAATCGCTTCACAGATAATTTTAGCTCCTAATTTTTGATCGGAGCTTTTTGTATCAATTTTTAAATTTTTTGCAGCGCGAATTAGAGCAACTCCGCCACCAGGGACAATTCCTTCTAATTGTGCAGCATTAACTGCCTCTAAAGCATCTTCAATTCTATGCTTCTTTTCAACCATTTCGACGTCGCTAGCGGCACCCACTCTAATTACAGCAATTCCACTGGCTAACCTCGTAATTCTTTCTTGAATTTTTTCGGCTTCCTGCATACTATCGGCTTCTTTTATTTCTGCTTTTAGTAGGTCGATTCTTTTTTCGGTATCGTCCATATTTCCCTTACCCCCCACAATCGTGGTCAGAGACTTTGAACTTTCAATAGTTTTTGCCTTGCCAAAGTGGGTCAATTTTACATCTCTCAATCTCAAATTATTTTGACGTGTAATAAAAGTTGCCCCCACCGAAAGGGCCAAATCCTTGAGAATGTTACGTCGTTCTTCTCCATAACCGGGAGCCCTGATTCCCACCACTCGCATTGTTCCTCGCAGAGCATTCATAATAAGCGCCGCTAGAGCTTGTCCTTCAATATTCTCAGCTATAATAATAAAGGGGCGTGCCTCTCTAGCGGCAATTTCCAAAGCAGGCATTAAATCATCTACAGAATCAATTTTTTCATCAGTAACCAAAATAATGGGCTCATCATATTTTACAACCCCTCTTTTTTCATCAGTAACAAAAGCACTAGCTAAATATCCTGAATTAAATCTAAATCCTTCTACCAATTCTAAGCTAGTTTCGATGGATCGCGCTTCTTCGATTGTAATCGCTCCATCCTTACCTGCTAAATCAACGCCCTTCGCAATTAGTTTACCTATCTTTTCATCATTGTTAGCAGAGATTGTTGCAATGTGTGTTATCTCCTCTATGGACCTAATCGGCGTGGCCATGTCCTTGATATTATTAACAATTTTTTCAACCGCCTTATCCATTCCACGTTTAAGTTCGATTGGGGCAGAGCCGGCCATTAAATACTTCTGAGCTTGGGCGAGAATTGCCCTAGCTAAGACTGTGGAAGTGGTAGTTCCATCCCCCGCTTCTGAATTGGTTTTAGATGCAGCCTGTTTAATAATTTGAGCGCCGGCATTTTCAAAAGGATCTTTAAGTTGTACAAATCTTGCAACAGTTACACCATCTTTTGTGATAACGGGCATTTGCTCCGGGTGGTGAAGAATAACATTTCTCCCACGGGGGCCTAAAGTCGAAGCAACATTATCGGCTAATATGTTGGCTCCATTTAATATTTTCTGGTGGAGATTTGTACCAGACTCATATTTGCGTGACATTTGTCCTCCACATACACGTTAGCTTAAACTATAATGCATTATACACCAAATGTCAAGCTATTTTAATTTTTATAAATTAAAAATGTAGCTTTATGCATCGCCTTCGATGTGAGCAACCGCGTTGTTGGTAGCCGTTTCGAGTGCCTTAGCATTTTCAATAGCAGCCGTAGCATATTGTTTTCTATCTTGAGGCGCAGCTTCGTCATGAACACCCAAGAAATAATCATTGACATTGTTCGTAAAAAATTGTAATTGCTCGTATACTGGAGATATCGTCGCTGTTAACAAATCAGCATACATAGCAAAAGTATTTTTCATATATTTTTCACCAATCATTAATGTCCCCACTTCCCTAAAATTACCAATATCTTCAGCTTGGTTTCTTGTAAAAACAAACTGTTGTTCATTCTCGTATCCAGGCGTTAGTTCCAACGCATCAAGAATAGCTTTTTTATTCTTTTTAACCCCGACACCAATTTTTCTCTGGAGTTGTTCTACAACCGCGTAAGAACCAAACAACTTTTCAGCTTTGGTTCCCTCAAACTTGCTTTCCGCATAGGTCACAGCAAAATTTGCATAATTCTGTAATTCTTTAGGATCGGCGTTGATAATCTCGCTCGCCAATTCTGCCATGTCTTGAGGGAGTAATTTTCCCTCCTCCAATATTTCTTCGACAGCTTCTTCTTTTTTGCGCGTTTTGCCCGTTGAAAAATCAAAGACAGCCCAGTTTGGATGTTCTGCTGAAAAGCCGGCCCTTCCAAAGGATATTCGCTTTATACCCACATTCGCACTTTGCAACTCAGCTATTTTTTTCTGGAAAGATATTGCATCTTCAAACCGATCAGCCTCTCTTCTCCAAACCGTTTTTAAGAAGGGGGTTACAAAAACATCTAAAAAGCCTTCCAAAGTAATAGTAAATTCACCAAATTGAAGCCCCTGATCACCATCCACGCGTCGCGCATCCAAATAAATCACATGGTCGAGTGTCCTAAAGTGGTTAACCATGTTACGAAAAGAGCCTTTCACCTCAGTGGTTTCCCCAAGGAGCTTCAACGAATAATGTTTGCCCCCAAGAACAACATCAGTAATTGGCTTTCCTGTTGCATCCATACCTTCAATCTGCTCCGGAGTCGTAATTTGAATAGATTTGCCACCAAATAATCCAGCAAGGAAGCCTTCAAAAATAAAACCTCCCGCTGATTCGGTAAAGTTTGTAATAATAGCTGAAAGTATTTCACAGGTAACCATCGTTGAAAGAATTTCTGCGATGGTGGCGCCTTCTTTTCTGGTTGTCAAGATATTGTTAAGCGCTGCCAGTTTTGCCTCTAAAGTATCGCCAGGAATTTGGGTGGTAAACTTTTCTATGAGAGCGCGATCATCAGTTCCAAGTTTTCCAAAATCTTCAGTGATACGAATTTTGGGGAAAGAGATATTAATGTCTTTCATATCCTCCCCCGGATCCACCTTTATACTAGCTTTCTCATTTAACATAGACAATTGAGCTAGATCATCAATTTGCCCTTCAATTAATTTTAAAAGATTATTAAAATTTAAATTTTTTGAATTATAATAGTTGTTCACCATGTTATTAATATCAACCATAAATATAATTAGTCTCCTAGTTCTTTCAATACCCTATCCCAATCAAGATTTGCAGTATCAATTTTTCCCCTAGTCACGTGGAAATGATTAGCAATTCCACAAAACTTACCCCTGCGTACATTTTTACTAACGGCGCGCAAAACAGTGCCGTCCTTAGCCATGGGCATCTCAAGGGGAATATCATAAAAATCGCAAAGGGTTTTTACTAGAGTTTTATACGCTTCAATTTGGACGGGATAAAACCCCAAACAATCCTTCAATTGCACGCCATGAACCTTGACATCCTCAAGGATGGGCCTACTGCCAAATCCCTTGCGCCTATACCAACTCTGATATTTGGTGTAGTACGCATTTGATATATCAACCCCAATTGAAGCGCGATTCACAGCCCTTTTTCCAGCGTGCCATGCACTGTTTTGGGGATCTACCATTTGACATATCGTACCGTCATTATCAATAACAAAATGGCTGGATATACCTTTCTTTTCCAAAACACGCTTGCAGGAAGCCGCCGATAGACACACATCAAAGTGGGTAATAATCATTTTGATGTCTCTCTTCTTGGGTTTATATTTTCTATAACAGTTGGAAGGGAGCGCATAGTTATCAACCTCATATATATTATTTACTTTATCCCATTGGATGGGCACCTTGCGGCCACCGCAAATAATATATTTACATTCGCCTTCTGAGGGCATATTATCTTGAGCGGCCTCCCGGGTGGCCAATATGAGCCGATAAGTGATTGGGCCACACAACCCATCTTGGGTCTGACTGTGGTTCAGTTGAAAGTTTTTTATATTTTCAGCCAGTTCATCATTAAAACCATCGGCTTCAAACCAGTGAGGGAACCACCCGTACTTTTTTGCCGACCGCTTATTATAAAGATTTTGTCTCCAACCCATAATAATTCCCCTTTTTAAACAATAATGTCTGCGATGCCGTATTCTATCGCCTCTTTTGCTGTAAGGTAAACGTTTACCTTCCTGTCCAAAAGCTTTTTAAGATGTTTTTTGCTCAGATCTGACTCTTCTACTAAGGCATTAATATGCTGTTCTTGTAGCCATTTGGTTTCTTCAAACTCATTTTCAAGATTATGGATTGCCCCAAATTGATCAGCTCGAACGCTGTGTATCATCACTCGACAATTTTTGCCAATTTTACGTGAGCCTTTGGTGCCTGCCGCCAATAGCAAAACGCCGGCAGACATAACCTTTCCCAAACCATAAGTTATTATCTCACACTCCTCTCTCACGCTTCGCATTGCGTCATAAACCGCAAACATTCCCCTTGCACAGCCGCCCCACGTTGAAATATTAAATTCAATAGGCTTATAGGTCACCTCTTTTATAGGAGAGTCTGGATCCTCGGGATCTTCATGAATATTCTCTGCACCATATTGATGTAAAGCAAAAAGGCCCTGCACTAAATCAGTTACTTTCTCTTCATTTAAGTCTCCAAAGAGCCCAAGCATTCTTAATTTTGGTGATTCCTCTTTGAGAGAATTCAATAAAATAATGGGAGATACCTCTGGTTCTGGTGAAGAATCGAGAGGGAGAGATTCTTTCTCTTCTGGAGTTTCTGTCTCTTCTGTCTCTTCTGTCAGGCGTTTCATATAATTCCTTTGTTAAAATCATAATTCTTCAAATAATGGTTCACTGTCAGCGCTAGTTGTTGATACTATTTCTATTCTACCGTCAGCCCATTTTAGTTCTAGCTGGTTTTGTAAAAACAATCTTACCGTTTTCATTATATATTCTATTTCTTCTTGTTTTAAGGTTGAAGATTCTGTTTTAACCCAATTAATAATTGAATTTGCCACAAAAACTCGTGGCGCCGTATAAATATTGTCCTGCTGAGTTAAAGCGCCCTCTTTTATAAAC
>Ga0208449_1000714_pt1 | contig 20704 bp, 16 predicted proteins | sample MalvireepMed_s17_FD_184247 | JGI IMG/M metagenome (GOLD analysis project Ga0208449, IMG submission 184247) | Marine viral communities from the Global Malaspina Expedition - Malaspina viral metaG DeepMed_s17 (SPAdes) (version 2) | ecosystem: Environmental > Aquatic > Marine > Oceanic | place...
ATTTAGATCTCAGGGGCAAGGTGTATGAATTAAGGCATCGAAAGAGCGAAGAGTACAGGGATGCAATTATCAGTTGGGATAATTCAGACCAAAAAGATGTGTTTGATAGATGATCCCTTAATCAAAGTATGCGTAAGAAGAATCAATGAAAACCTGCACGTTCACAGTTAAAGGCAGCCCCAAAGCCCAGAAACGCCACAGACACACCAAGAAAGGCTTTACATATGATCCATCTGTGAATGATAAGCGTGACTTTCTTGCGCTAATGCATTCAGAAGCCCCTAAATCGCCCTATATGGGCGCAATTACGCTAAATGTGAGGTTCTGTATGCCTTATCCTAAAAAGTGGTTTAGAACTGGCAAATTTGCGGGTGAGTTAAAACCCAATGCGCCTGTTATATATACTAATAAGCCAGACATCGACAATATGCTGAAGTTTATCATGGACTCTGGCAATGGCGTTATCTGGCACGATGACTCCCAGATATGGAAGGTAGTGGTTGAGAAAGTGTACAGCCTTACCCCATGCACAGAGATATGTTTATCTACAGAGGAATCTAATGAGTGAATTCAGAAAGATCCAAGACCTAAACAGAAAAAGTTTAGATGGTATTGAATTGTACTCACACCTGGAAGTAAGGGAAAAAAACGAAGATGGAAAGATGGTGCTAAAGGAAAAATATAAACGAATAAGAAAAGAATACAGGTCAATGATAAAAAAGGAGAATTCTAATGAGTGAATTCAGAAAGATCCAAGACCCATTAACAATGTTTCCAGAGGGATATGATATCAACAATCCCAATATTATCAAAAGGGTGGAGCAGGATCTAAGTAACGGCAATCCTTTCCACTACCTGTTCACTGGCGTGGTCGGCTGCGGTAAGACCTACCTGGCAAAGCATATTGTCAATACTAATCCGCTTCCCTGGAAATGCATAGCCGTCAAACCATTTTATGAAACTTATCTTAAATATATACAAAGCGATTACACTGACAAGTGGGATGCTATAAAAACGCACAACAGAGAATTCGATAAGGAATGCCTGTTTGTTGATGACCTGGGAGATGAGCGACCAGGTACAGCAGCCTCTCACGATTACTTCGGCGGTTTGATTATATCAAGATACATATATATACAAAGGCACGACAGAACCAGAACCATTATTACCACTAATCTTGATTCCCTGGAAATCGAAAATATCTATGGCTCCAGGGCAACTGATCGCCTAAAGGAAAGTTTCGTAATCTGTAAGTTCAATCCTACCAGTTTCCGTGAAAAGAAAGAAACAGTCATAGAATCATAACCGTAACTTAATTTATTAATGCAGTTACAGAGTTCTCCTCGAGAGAATTCTCTTGCGTGTCTCGTTATTTAGATGTAACTTATGTAAACAGTTAATCATGGGGATTACAATGATACAGAAAACAAAACTCAAGCGTGAGTTTAATAAATCAGGTCTTCAGATAACAAGTGAGGCTGTTGAAATGCTTGACGATCATATACATCGTCAGGTCATTAAGATGGTTAATCGAGTTAAAGAAGGCAATGTAAAAAGACTGACGGTTGACCTTGTATGGGTCGCCCTCGGTAATTATAATAACAGATAACTAACAACGGAAATTAAGCAGACACTGCTTCCGACGGTGCAGTAATTCTTTATTTTCCGTATATTTTGAGGTATTCATTTTTTGCTTTTATTAGTGATCTTGCTCTCTCACTACTTAATATATTATCATAACGCCTAATTGCACTTTCAGGTTTTAAATTTGGTCGCAGGTTTCTTTCTAATGCTATCTTTGCTCTTTTGCCAAAGTCTATACAATAGTCCCTGTAAAAATCATCAGGGAATTCTATTTCGTTACCACGTATAATCACCCTCTTGCCTGGAAGCCCAGGATAAATACCCACTCTCTGCATTTCTAATTCCAGTGGGTCTTTAGTTTGTTCTGACCATTTATAAGGAAGCCACTGCCTGAACACACCGCCTTCAAGGACAACTTCTTCTCCCCAGACAGTTAATTTTGCTGGTGCATCTTTGGATAGCCCTGGGATCACCTGGGTTAATGCATCAAAGAAAGTTTTCGCTGGTCTGTATTTTGCTTCGCCTTCTGTAAGCACCTCAACTGAACGATTAATGGAACGCCAGAATCCAGAGTATGGAACAAAACTAGAACCGAGCCGTTGAAACATTCCCTCTCTCTTTTCATGTTTATCCAAAAAGCTGGAGACACCCTGTAAATAACTGACATCAAGTAAATTTTCTGCAATCCCTTCACTGGTTCTGAAAAATATCTCGGTTGCTTTCTCTTCATCTTTTTCTTTTTTCATTGCATCACGGGCTATGACAACGGATGCTATCACCGTATTGAAAGGCTCAATCCTTCTGTATTGAACCCACTTATCCCCAACTTTTATAGACCATGCCTTTTTACCCTGGCGGTAAAACGCCTCTCTTTCATTTTTGTTTTCTGGGGCTTTACCGATTATTTCATCGTCTTCTACTTTGTATATTAAATATAAAGCTATTGTTGCACCGACTATCTGCTTTGCTATGATATCTGCTGCTGGCTGGTCTTTATAATATTCTTTTCCTCTTACCAGTCCCACGCCAGGAGTGAACTCTACCCCACGTTTAAGTAAATTTGCGATTGTATTCACAAAAGGTACAATGAGTCTTAAACCTGGGACAGTCTCTCTTCCATTTATGATCCACTGTGTAAATGCACCTGGGTCATCCATAAATGTGTTATATTTAGCAAAAGTCTTGGCATCCTCTATCATCGCATTGGTTGGATGTCCCTTTAGCTCTTCCTCATAATCTTTCTTTTCTTGTCCTTTCAAACCTTTGTTCTGCGCCGATCTTCTTGCCAGTGAAGCGATCTGGGCATCAAAAGCAATGGAGTTTGCCCAGACATCCATGCCTCGCAAGGCTCTTGTTGGTATAGTCAAAGGAACCGCAAGAAACCTCAATATTTTGTAGGGAGACCTTTGAAAGGCAGACAGGTTCTTACCCATCTCTATTTCCCATTTAGTATCGATATCCATAGGCGGTTCGCCAGTCTTAATTGTTTTCCAGAATCTTCTGCCGCCTTTTGTGAATCCTGTGCGGTAACCGCCGAACATAGGAATCATTTCATTGACAAACCTCTGACGTTGTTTACCTGTGAACGTGGTGATTAATTTATCTATACCACCAGCCAAACCACGCATTGGTATTTGAAACAACCCCCAGCCTGTGTTACTCGCAATGTTGACCATGTGTGTTGGAATGCCAGATAAAATTGCATTGTACCAATATTCATATACATAATTCGCAAACGTCGGATCTCCCAGGCGGTCTATGAACCGTTTAACCTCCAGAGGATTCTCGAAATTGAGCTTTTTGAATTCTGCCAATTCTCTTTCATTCAAGCCTCTAGATAATTCAGTGAACGCTTTAGCCATCCTGTTTTCACTGATAGTTCTCTTATGTATATTTAATGCCCGACCTATCTCCGAAGATACATCAGAATTCAGTTTAAATATATCTTCATAATATTTCACATATTCATTAATCAAGTCTTTTTCAATACCAGTGTCAACCATCTCTTTCAGGCGATGAATGGCATTAACATTAATTTGTCTCAATGCATCCATTTCTGCTGCATTTACTATACCCTGCTTTTTTGCCTTTTGCAGTAACTTAATTGCTTTATCATAGTCGCCCAATATTTCATCACGTATTTTACCAGTCTCATCCCAGGTCTGGACTTTCTTCGCCTCTATTTTACCCAGGTTAACTTCTAATTGCTTCAAGGCATCGTCAATAGCCTGTTTCTCAAGGTTGATGGAACGGGCATACTTTGGCAACTCGGATGTTTTTTTATCAACATCCCGAAGTGTTTCAAAGGTTTCTTTAGCTGTTTTTAGAGCTTGTTCGGCTTCGGATTTTTCTCGCTCTTTCCGAAGTCTGCGCTCTTTAGGGGTGAGTTTTTTTAGGTGGTATCTTGGTCTTTTGGCTTTTTCTTCAACGCCAATAGCTCTTTTGCGAATTTCACCACGTTTTTCGGGGGGTACGACTTGGGCTGCTCTGCCACCATAGCGTTTTTGTTCACTACTAACAAGTCTCTTTGCTTCAATGTCATAATCTGTCTCTAATGCCTCTGGGTTTCTTACCCCTAATTTACGATATAATCTCTTTTCAGGAAACCAAATAATTGCTTGTGCATCATTTATTTCATACCCAGATTTACTGGATACTTCCTTCATTATTTCACGGTTATTATAACGCTCCATTGGACTTCGAGGACTATCCATTACTTTTTTATAATTTATTATAAGTGCCTTTGCATCTTTATCAAGCTGTGTCTCACCTACAAATCGCCTTCTCTGCGTTGCTTTACGAATATCATCTGCTACGGCTATAAGTTTTTCTTCGTTTTCTTTTATTATATCTTCACGCTTTAAACCATACTGATGATATTTCGCAGATCCCCTGTTGAGCAATTCCTGTCTGAACTTTTTCAGATTAGGTGCGTAATTACGTTCAACAAGATTGCCCCGTATTCTTCCCATTGTACGCATAAACCACATATCCATTGTCAGCGCATTGTTATCTCCCAGTAAATTGGGAAAGAAACCGTTACCTACTTTAGATCCAAATATAGTTGAACCATACACTTCAGTATCTTTTAATTCATCAACAACAAATTTATCTCCGAAATGTTTCTTGCCTATTCTTTCTAAATCTCTAGCAACATATTTAGTAGTAAGAAATTCTATCATTCCATTTAAGCCTAATTCTTCTTGCAAATAATTTAAATAGGCAAAATGATCTCGCATTGCTCCACGTGCTTTACCGCCACCTAGAAAGTTTTCGTTGAATTTACCAGTGTTTAAATAATTTCTATATTCCCCTACTGCGTAATTCAAATTTATTTTAACCGATTGGTTATTGCTTGTAATTGCAATAACCGTTTTGAATAAATCTCTTTGCAGTGGATCTTTTAATTCTGGGAACAGTTTTTCCATTTCTTTCATGGCACTTACTATTTTCTCTGTATACCATCCCTGTGCTGTGAATTTGCCCTGTTTGCTCCTGTCTATTTCTAATTTTATTTCATCAATAATGATATCAGATATGATATCCCTTACTTCTGGAGTATCTTCTGCCCAATTCCCAGACTTTAGTTTAACTGGTCTTAGATCTATGCCATGGTTCTCCTGTATTTGCAAAGATCGATTATTTAAATATATTGCAACATCAGCTTTTAATACCGAACTAGGTTTCCTAGCCTTCACTTTTTTAGTAGTGATAGACAGCTCTTTAACTAAAGGTTTTCTTTTCTTTAGCTGGTATGTCGGTTTTTTCTTTTTTACCGCTTTAGCCACTTCCTTTGGGGTCTTGATCGGCTCTTCAATAGCCCGCTCTAAAAAGGTCTTTAATTTACTCGGGACTTTGCCTTCTCTAACGTGCCTAGCAAACTTCTTGGCACTCTTTTGGAGAGCCTGGGCGTACTGTCGGAACTTGGTAAAGATTCGCTGTAGAGCAGCACCGACCTTCCCGACTGGTTCCGCACCAATCGCATTGTCCTTCGCCTTGTCACTGAACCATTCCAAATTACTTTGTGTTGGGTCGTCTTTTTCTCCCGTTCTTTCATGATATTTTCTCCTTTCTTTAGTTATTGTTTTATCCCAATTAGGGCTTAATTCTTCTTGTGTACCATACCATGTTTCTGCACGCTCTTCAATCACCGTACCCATATCTGCGCCTTTATGGAGCTTGATTATATCGACAAGCGTACCATCCTTTGATAACTGATAGTTTTCCCCTGCTATTTGTATATCTTCTGCTTTAAGCCCAGCTAATTCCCGACCAGAAGCCTGTATCTGTAACATGGCATTCTCTGGCGTTTCTGGGTGTAACGGATCATCTATATTATCTTTAAGAGTCCTTAATTCAGAAAGTCGTTCCTCATATACTACCTCTGGATCAACCTCTTGAAACATATCCTTCAATTCTATAATTGCATCTGTCTCTGTGGGTTTCTTTACTAATGTAATACCTTTGGTCTTGGCTTCCAGCTCCAGATCTTCCAGCAAAGCGGTTGATTTCTCAAAACTCTGCTCATAGCCCGCTACCTTTCCTCCTGGTAGATCTTCACGGAGCAGGGTTGCCTGTGCTGCTGCTTGTGCCTGGAGCATCTCATTGTACTGTTTATTCAGCTTTGCAGTCTGTTCCTTTTGTACTGCTGTGACTGGCTTTTCTACTGGGGCTTCAACAGGCTTAGGTAGTTTAGTAGGGTCTCTATACATTGATTCCTTTGTAGTGAAATCCTTATTTGTTCCTTTATTTTCTACAAACCCGAATCTTTTATAAAATTTCTTTAGTCTTGTAACGGATGTAGCTCCAAAATCCTTGGATGGTGTTAGAACTATGCGCTTGTCATTTCTGTCAGCATATTCAATAATATCATCCATAGCCTCCGCACCTATTCCTTCTTTTCTCCTATCTTTCGGTATTACTATTCTAGATAGCGTAATATCGCCCTTATCTAATTGCCCCATTAAATCCACTTTTATGCCATGCTTACTCTCAATCTGTTTTGAATATTCAATAGGCTCTACTGTTTGATCTAATACTTTAGGCTCTATTTCCGCTTCTACGGGCTTTTCTACCTTGACTGGCTCTGATACTGGTTCAACAGGTTTAACAGGCTTTACGGGCGGTTTAACAGGCTTTACGGGTGCTTCTACGGGTGCAGGTACTTCAATTGGTGGCTCAAATACAACCTTTCTACCTGCGACTGTCTCTTTTACTTTAGGAAATAATCCTCTTACTGTTTCTTTAACCTCACCTATCTTTTCTCTGCTTACTTCCTTTACTACCTTTTCTTTGCCAAATACAGCTTTAGCTTTAGCCCACCAGGGTTTATCTACAAGATTTATTACCTTTTCAGATGGTACTTCTATTGATACTCCATCTTTTAATGCTTTTTTATATACACCCTCTTTTACTCCTAGCTCAAGCAATATTTCTTTTTCTATGGGACTAAATTTGGTCTTGTCGCCAGTAACCATAATAGCTTTCACTTTTGCTGGGTCAAGATATATAGTTTTTGGCATACTATATTCTGTGACAAATTCTTTTGTTATCTTTGGAAATATTTCTTTTCCTTTGCGATGTACGCCTCCGAGGATTAACGCTTTGCCTATTAGATCAAGTACCTCTATAAACTCTTTAGTTGTTCTTGTTGCTTCTTCTGGAAGTAGATCAGAGATGTTCTTGCCTCCTTGAAACACATAAGGATCATCCTGTATTTTACTGATTATGGCATTTTCTGCTTCATCTAGTGCCATAAATCCAGTCACACCTAACGCTACACGGGCAGCGGCTCCCCAACTCTGTAAACCCACAACTGCTACTGTGCCAGTCATTACAAGTTCTATGGATTCCATTGTTGTTGGATCTGGACTTACTCCAGTTATTTCTGGGTTTCGTATTAACTCATCGTAATTTTCTTTTACATAATCAAGCGGTAGATCATGGTCTTGACTAATTGCATATATCATTTGCGCTTCTACGTTCTCTGCTGTTGTTGTTTTTGCAAGACCAGCTCCCCGTATCATATAACCCATAAAATTATCAATCAAATCTTTAAATTTATTGAATTTTGTTGGCTCTATTTTTGGTGCTGCGCTTATAGTATACTCACGCTGTTCTTCTAGGGGTGCTGTAGAAACATCTATTGTGTCTGTGGGGGCTACAAATGCAGGATCTTTCGGATCTTCGACTGGTGTAGATATAAATTCTGAATCGATTCTTTCATTGATACGATTATTTAAATCAGCAAGATCAGGATCTTCGTATATAATATTAGTTGGCTTTTCCTCTTTTTTTAGCGGGACTTCTTCTATTGCTCCTTCGGGGTTTAGAGCATCATAGAATGTAGCGGAATCGCCGAACAGACTCTCGTTATCAAGATGCTGCCTTAATCTTTCAGCATCTTCTGGATTTTTTACTTTCTCCTGAAATAGATTAATATCCCCAAACTGCCCTGGATTAGAATAGTTTTGCTGGATATAATCGTATAACTTTTGTACACTTGCGGGAGGCATTACTAAACTTTTATCATTACCAGAAAGAACCGCTTTTGACTTCTTCTGGCTCGTCTTCTTCTGGCTCTTTTATATTGGCTAATTGTAGCTTTGCTTTTATAATTAGTTGTTTTAGTTTATCAAATATCACTTCTCTTTGATCTGCTGCCGACATAGATATGAACTGTGCTGGTAATGGTTCTAGATCATCTGCCCACGAAGAATATCTTGCCCTTTTCAATTGATCTTCAGGAATATTATGAACAAGTAACCATAATTGTTCATACATCTCTTGTTGGTCACCTGTATTGTAAAGATCTTTGTTGAACTTATCATTTTCATCATAACCCATATCTTTTTGGAACTCAGCCATAAGAGCAGACCATGCTTTGTCTACTATAGTGCTTTCTTTTCGAGGAATCCGTTTACCAGTCTCAGGATCATATCCTCCTGATAAGGCGTTTTTAATGTAATGCTCAAGACTATTGAAGTAAACTCTTGCTTTTTCTTCGGAATTCTTATTAACAGCTACCTGGTTACTTAACTGTCCTTTTTTAACGGCTTCGCTTCTTTCCGCACTTGCAAGAGCTGTTAAATTTTTTAACCATAAATCATATTCTGTTGTAGACCAGTTCAATTCCCCTGTCCGTTTCCATTCCTTATTATATTCTGATGAAGTCATGCCTTCTTGAAAACGCTTTTTATTCAAATCTAACATTGTAGGAGTAAGAGCTTCTTTTGACTGTTTTACTGCTTCATCTAGGCTCATCCTGTTATTTTCTATTTCTTCTAAATAATATGCCGCACGATCACCCACATTGCTGATGATTTGCTGTTTCTTCTCATTTACATTGAGAAGATGCTTGAACTCCATTACCTGTATATCATTCATTGACCCCAATGCCTGGGCTATTGTCGTTTTCGGGGTCTCAACTTGAGGCAGAGGTTCTTGTTCAGGTGGCTGTTGTTCTTGTTCGTTAGCCATAACCATTAATATCTTTTGTTTGTTCCTTCACTTTTTTACCCCTTTTTTAACACTATTTTGCCGCAAAGTCTCCCCCCCCTATGGATTGTATATAATAATCATATTCTTCTTGCCAAGTTCCAAATTTTCTACCAAGCTCTTTTTGAGCTTTTGCTTCCCATGCAAAAAATTCATCTATACCACCTAATTCTTTTTTGAAATAATCTTGTATTTCTTTATCAGATAATTTAGCAGTTGATGGTTTAACTTTTGTTTTCTTGACTTTTGTTACTGCTTTCTCGGCTAATCTAACTTCTTCGGCTAGACGTTCTGCATTTTTAGTAGTTAACTTCACATCTGCTTTTGCTTTCAGTACTCTTTCTGCTGCCGCCTCATCTGCTGCTTTCTCTGTTGCTGCTTTTTGTTTCAGTTCCGTTGCTTTAATTTCAAGAGTTGTAGGTAATGTTTTAATTCCTTTCCTTTTTTGTATTTCACTTAGCTGTTTCTTGGTTAATTTTGGCTGTTCTTTTTTAACAGTTTTTGCTTCAGCTTTCAAATGCTCTTCATGAACAGTTGCTAGACCTTTTGGTGTTTCAGGGGCAATAGACATAACTGGCTCACCCTTCAGATCAACATGATATTTCACACCTTCTATTTCTTCTATAGGATATGTACTATAATCACCTTTTATAAATCCTTCTGGTTTTTTTATAACTGGTTCTTTAACCTCAAGACCAGCTCCTCTAGCTTGTTCGGCTGTAGTTATTTCTGCAACATCAAGACCAGCTTCTGTGGCTTGCTTGACTGTAGTTATTTCTTTACCTTCTGGAGCTGCTTCTGTAGTGACAGGCGGTTGATCTACAGCGGGTGCATCGTCACCTATGTTATATCCCAGAGTTATTAATAATGCTTTTACTTTTTCTGGTGGCGCACCGCCAGCAACAGCAGATGTTATAATTCCTGTTGCCCTATTAATGGAATTATCAATATCCGTAGCGGTAAATCCTTGCTCAATAAGAGCATCTATTGCCTTTTCATCGCCTAACAATTCTGATTGCAAAGCCCTTGTTTTGGCACTTTTGAGCTGTCCTGCTTGAGTTATGGCAGTACCTGCTACCGCACCTGCTGCCTGTACCCCCGTAGCAACCATCTGTCTTTTCCATTGAGACTGTGCGGTTTGATATGCCTGTTGCGCCCTGGTTTCTTCAGCTCCAATCTTTGCTGTTACCTCTTCTGCTCTCTCTCCCAGTCTTCGGGATTCAACCATTTGAGCAGCCGTAGCCTTCTCTCCTGCCTCCTGTATAGCCTGTAATGTCATCTGACCAGCAGATAATCGTTGTTGTGCCTCTATGCCTGAACCAGCCACGCCAGCCTTTGCTGTCTGATAGCCTATATCTCTCTGCATCTTCCTGCCCTGTGCGCCAATAGATCTTAATGCTGGTTGCATCGCCATGTGCTGAACCTCTCTGCCAGCCTGTCTTCCACGAAGATAAGAAAGATATTTTTTCATGTAGCCAGTCTGCGGTTTGTATTCCTCTTCTCTTGGTCTGGTTATATATTGACCAGCCGCTTGTGCAGCATATGGTAATGCTGCTGCTAATAATTGCCATGCCATTAGACGACTACCTCTGATTCAATATCAAGGTCATACATGATAGATTGAATTTTCTCTGCATTTTGAATCTCGAAACTTACGGATTTTCCACGACTGTTGGCGAGTGCAACTCCACGCCACTTATCTGACTCAATATCTGCGATGGTATTTTCTTTGGTCAGCTCCACTCCTGCCACATCATTCTTTTTCAAATAAGAAATAAAATCTACATCTGATCCCTCAAACCCAGCCTTGACCCTTCTCAATACACCCTTCTCAAAAAACATTTCTTTTGTTTGGATTGTGGCTGTTTCGGTTGTACTGGTAGCTGTGGGATATTTTTTAATAGTATTGGTAGATGTTAGAAACAGGTTTACGTTATCCAGCTCTGAACCTGCCGTCAGGCTGGCTGTGTCTATTATATCAAAATTGGTAAACCTTGTCCATTTACCACCATGAATGTGATAAACATAAGTAATACTCGAGCCTGATCCCAGTTCCCTATGCAGTATATATTGATTCCTTAAATTATTGTAGAACCCAAGCACATCATCTTCTATCGGTATATCCACAATATCTTTGCTGATCAGTCCCAGCCCGTCCTTCTGCCACATCATAACACCAACTTCACTTAACCAGAACAATGCTTCGCCAGCCCTGACCAGTGAATCAGGAGCAAGCAGACCATACTGTGTCTTTTCCTCGATCAATGCTTTAGAAGAACTGCGCCATCCGTCAGCAGATCCATCCAGGACAAACCTGTTAATGCTGTTTCTGGTAAAGATAATAAAAGTATTCATATACTCAAATTGCAGGAAACTTGGGGCTGGCATGATTTTCAGCACAGGCTCTTTTACCTTCTTGAAAAACAGATCAGGAAATGATGTAAAATAAACATCAGTCCATTTCACCAGGTTTTTATTGTCCTTGAATTTTATTTCTTCTGTCTCATCAAATGTGATGTTGTTATTTATGGATACATCAGTCTGTTTAAACCCGATCATATTATCAAAAGCAGGCATAAAATTTGCCAGATTATATACAGCATTAATATCATCATCGCTTTCAGCACTGTAATATCTATATCTTATCATTTGTAATTGTGAATATTCAGTATCTTTGAAAGAATAACCAGCGGGTGTAGTCTGTCCAAGATTAACATCTGTAATATCAAATAAATTAGCTTCTGAACTTATATCAAACTCTGAATATTTATAACTGTCTGTTTGAAGGTTCATAGCAAACACGCTAATCATAGGATTTTCAGTTAAACTATCATTTATAGAAAAAAGGAAAAAATAGTCTTGTACTCCTTCGTCGGCAACAGATCCCATATCATCAAAAATATGAGTAGTACCACTATAACCTATTCTCCATCTCGCTTGTCCACCGACGGAAGTATCATATAATTGTAAGCTTACACCTGCCCCAGCTATTGAAGACTTAAAATCGAATATATACCTTGGTGTGTTAAAAAACCCAACCTCATTTACATCAAATTTTATCCGTCCATAAACAGTTAAATATAGACCGCTTAGTGTACTGCCTACCCCCAAAGTACCGAAAGAGACTGCTCCAGATTCAGAAGAATCAAATATAGCCTTATACGAAGACACTAAAGGAAGATTTGATGAAGAAGTACCAGACAATATTGGTATAATTGTATTTCCACTACCAATAGAAACATTTGAATTAATCGTCCCAGAATAATTCATGTTGGCTTTATTCTCTATTTTATCGGTCTGAATTATCAAATTCATTGGAGTACACAGGAATGAACCATCATTTTTTACTCTTTCTCCTGAAAATACCTGTTGCCTATTAAAGCCATGATATCCAATTGTATGAAATCTTCCATAGTGTATTCCAATATTGCCCTGCCAAGTAAGTTCAGAATCAACACTAATTGTTTTCAATCCATTGTATAAAAGTATACTTTCATCAAGATCTTCACTAGCAGATTGGTTATTCCCTGGAACTCCAGCATAACTTTCTTGATCTGCTGTAGGAGTCCAGCAAAGATAAACAATATGTGCGGTTGCTGCTGTAAGTAAAGGAATTTTTATATACAAATCTATATAATTGCTATTTTGTTTCTCACGATCTCCAGATATATCTACATCATCAGTATTGTTATATCCATTATAAACAACCATTATTGGCGTTGTTAAGTCTTGGTCAAATATCCTGATATGTCTTGTAGCTGTATTTTCTAATTGCGGAAGAACCGTATCTGTATCAACAAAATCAATAACAGTAAAGTTGTCAATAGCATTCGTGCCAATCCCAACAGCATCTTTGTCCCATAGCCTGATCTTTATCACAGCATCTACATAGTTTTTAGAATCATCATTCTTAACTGTAATCTTATGGAAATACTTAAACTCCCAGGGAAACTTGATCTTTGTCTGCACATTGCCAAGCATGGTAATACCGCCTGTCTCTGCTCCCGTCTTTGCTATGGGAGCAATATCATTCTCATAGCTGACCACATCTCCCGCCGTAGGTGCTATAATTATGCTGTAATCATTTCCTGTCGTTCCAGATAATACTATATTCCCATCATTGTCTTTTTTGCTTATAATCTCAAATTGCTCTGTGAATTCCATGACAGCAGCAATCTCACCCTCTGAATATTTGATTACCCGCATATATACTTTAAAATATTTAAGCGTATCCAGCACATTTTCAGGAACATTTGGAATACTTAGATCTTTAATTTCCACCTTATCGAGCCATTTTTCATCCAGACCATCGCTATCCAGTTTAAAAAACTGCATATCCAGAGTATCTGAAATAGGAGATGGATTACTTTCTTCGCCAATATCTGTAACGACAGTATAGTTACATTGAAACAGACCAGGGGTAGATAACCTTGAAGCGGTTGAATCTGTTTCCCATATAGATTCTTTCCAATCAGTCATCTCTGTAACTCTAGGCTTATTTTGAGGAGCAGGAATACCTAATATACCAGCCCTAACAATGCCATCCTCATCTAATGCAACAGTATGCGCCCTGTTTATGCCATCAGTTATAATCACCCGCTCTGTGCCGATGATAATTTCTACTTGAGAATCTGATGTATATACTACATCTGCATCTGTCAGCAATATTGCTAGCGTGTCACCATCAACTACACCGTTATCTTTTTCAACAACATTAGTCCAAGTACCATTCTTGTCCCACAGCATATGCAGTTCATATTTATCATCAGATGTAAGACCAAATGCAAACAGGAAATAATCTGATCTTGATTCATCTGTGTATTGCTGAAGGGTCTGGGGATACCAGGGTTCGCTTATTTTTATAACGGATGAGAATGTAGCAGCAAGAAGAATATCCAGAGTGCTGTCGAACTGTTCTGGATCAGTGCGTAATACTAAAGTGCCGTCGCCCTCTATCTCATAATTCAGGCATTGCTGAAGCTGACTGTCATCTATTAAGTCAGACCTTGTAATCTCATTCAGCCCGCCCGTCAAGAGGGGTAATGCACGTTTGGTCAATGGTTACCTCTCCTATGCGAATGTATGTTGAACAATATGCCAGTGTGCTGACCATCTCATTGCTGGTGTACTTGCACTGTCTGTGACCTGTATATACAATTTGCTGCTTGATACAGCCACCTGACAGTCCAGAGAGGTATCTTCAGTCTCATGGGTTCTGACAACTGGAGTACCAACGATTGCATATGTACCTCCGTCATTTTCTGCAATAAATTCAACGATATATCCAACAGTGACAGCAGCACCAGCAGTTGAGCCAACCACAAGGACACTACCGCAGGCAACGCTATCAGCATCAAATTCTACTCCACCAGTACCGCTTGATAAACTTTGCCAGCTTGAAGACATGGTAAGATCATCAAATGTATGGAAGAAACACCCCCTTGTGTCACCAACAGCAGATACCACAGCCGCAGAATGAGAGATCTCGCCTAACCTATCTGCTTTTGCTTGTCTACCCAAAGCAAAACATTGCTTATTAGAAGCAGTGCAGGAGGTTCCAAGTGCGAATGCATCTGTGCCGCTTGCCGTGTTACTTGTACCAGCAGCAAACGCAGTAGTACCAGAAGCAGTGCTATTCAAACCAAATGACGTACCATAATTTCCACTTGAAGCACAACCTTTACCGCCAGCAAATGCATAGTCGCCAGCAACAGTAGCATCAATAAAAGAAACTGCTCCGTTACCGTTGGGCGTGATTGCAATATTGCCATTCGAGTCTGTGGATGTAATTGCATTGCCGTCCAGCCTGATATTATCAGCATTAAGCTGACCGCAGGTTATGGCATTTGTTCCTGCTGCGATTGCACCAGTAAACGTAGCAGTATTATCTGCTGAAAGTTTCAATGCAGATGATGGAGAAGTCCCCTCACTGCCCGAATTAGTCTTGAAATCTATAAAACCCTTTTCATCAGAAGAAGAACCGTCATGAGCAACAAGTATCTGCGCCATATCATCAACGCTTGCGCCAGAGCCTTTCTCTCCAGTGAATTTGAAAAGAATATCTCTCGCACTATCGGAATCACTGTGTTCCTGGTTATCAAGCGTTAACACTGTTGCCGTAGCATGAGAAACGGTCAATGCGGTATAACTTATTGATCCTGCTGTCAGCGTACCTGTTACGGTAAGATTATCATTTACTGTTGTTTCTGATGTAGTATGACCTATATATGTTTTACCTCCGCTCGTAGCAGTGTTTATTAATACACCCTTATCTGAAGATGTCTGACCTGAATCTATTGTAACACTACCAGCATCTGACAATAAATATATCGATGTATCTGCCGTACCCTGATCTGCATGGATCTTAATTGTTTCACTTGTACCGCCATCAGCATGAAGATAAATCGCATTGGCAGCATTTTCAGTAGCTGAAATATTAACAGACGATCCTGTAGCTGTAATGTCAATATCCTCACCAGCACTTGCACCAGAGGCAAGAATATCAATACCACCGTAAGAAGAATTGAGAACAATGGAATCTGCCACATTTTCAGTAGATGATAAATTAATAGATGATGCAGTACGAATATCAATATCTTCATCAGCCGCTGTACCAGTAGATGTAATATCTATACCGCCAGCAGTAGTGAGAATTGTTAATGCATCTGCACCTGTACCAGCAGACTCTAATGTTAGTTGTTGTGCGCCACCGCCTGCAACTTCAAGATTTAAATCTTTCCCTGATCCTGTAACAGTTATATTAGAATCATCTGTTCCATCTATAGACAGCGTAGTTCCATCTAATGTAAATCCAGCAGAATTTATATCTACTGCACCAGTTGTGGTTATATCTACTTCTGCTGCATTTCCTTGTAGCTGTACACCACTATGTCCATCAATCTCAACTGTTGATGCTTCTGCATCAATTATTAATGCACCAGCAGTCGTTTTCCAGGTTGAGGCTGCTCCAGCAGTAATATCGAGCTTTGCTGCTGCGGCAACTGCCATTTGGTTAGATCCGTCACAGTTTATGAAATTATTGTCATTACCCGCAAAAGTCAGCTTTTTTGATGCTCCTACCAGATTAACATTGGCTGTCGGTTCTAAACTGATGTCACCGCCAGATCCCACAGTGAGATTTGTCCCCGTCCCAGAAAGATATTCACCGCCATCTACAAACTGTAATTTTATTCCAGAAGCCATTGTAACAACTCCTGAATGTGCTGTTGTGCCAGTAACAGTTAAATTATCATTTACAGTTGTTTCTGATGTAGTGTGTCCAATAGACACAGGACTGCCAGAGGTAGCTGTATTAATTGTTATTCCATTGCTGGTATTCGTGTTATCCAATGCCAATGACGTGGTCGCATTTACATCTACAACTGCTGTAGCCAAATCAATTTCACCGTCAGCTACTATTGCCAGAGTCCCATCACTGCTTTGATATACATAAGTTCCAGTATCACCAAACTGCAATTGATTATTCGATGTTACCCTTACCGCTGCCGTAGATAGCGACATAGCAGATGCAGTTGCTCCACCAGCACCGTCATCGGTGAATACTTGCTTCAAGGATGCAGTTAGACCAGCATGATCAGCAGCAGTGCCTACTGCAATCAACTGCTTGTATATGGTTGCTGGCGTATTGCCTTTTAGAAAATTAGTCATTATATTCCCCTAATATTTGTAAGTTACATCTCTTTTAGTATATGTCGCTTCTAAATTAGCGTAACTTATACGCAAAACAGAAAGCTCTCTTTCAAAAATTTCTTTATTAATATTAAAAACATTTTCTTCCCTGTATTTTGGTCTGGATGTCAGTGCATATAATACTCCAGAAATTAATAACTGCCGATAATTTTCTGGAAGATCAACAATCGCATCCTTATTGACAACATTATCTACAAATGTATATTGCCTTTTAACCCTGATTTTTAATATTCCGCTTGTGTCAGCCAGGTCAATAGGGAAATATAGAAACCTGCCTATCTGCGCCCAATACTTTTCGCTTGAATTGTCACTGTCAGTAACAGATGCATAAGTAACTTTTTCCCACTCAACATTATCTATATATACTTCTAATACTTCAAAAACATCATCACTTAACCGCAATCTTTTTAATGATGCGTTATAATTCCAGTCAAACCTGATTCTCCCATAATCCTCAATTTCATCGGTAGTCTCCGATTCGATGACTGTTGTGGTCATAGCATCTATAGTGTCTGTAATAGCACTGGGAGTTACCTGAATAAGCTCCCGCCATAAGCCTACTTCATCATTTACTCTGCGAATAACCTTATTAACTTCAGCCTTTACTATATTGATATTCGGCTGTTCTGGCAGCTCTAGGGCTATATCCTGGAATATATCATAAAACCTTAATGGATGTATCTGGGTCGCAACGCCATCAGCAACCAGAGCCTGCCATTCAGCAGAGCCATCTTTTATACCAGTATCTGTTTGGTTTCCCTTAAATAATGATATTGCAGCAGGCATCAGCTATATGCTCCTTCAGCTACCTGTTTGCCAGAAAATGCTGGCAGGCTGGATATATTGGCAACAGTATCAGTTATCACTCTATATATAAAATTCCTGCTGTAATTCAGATCAGACAGCAAATCGCTGTCTTCCCAGTCATCAGGATTGGGATTCTTTAAAAACTGGAACATGACAGCAAGATTAAACTGCGTTTCCGCTAAGTAACCTGCAATAAAATAAATATCATTTCCTCTCCTGAACCAGAAAACTTCATCAGATGTTGGTCTAAAAGAAACCTCCAGGTGCATTCTCTTGAATTCATTATGCTCAATTTCTTTCAGGGTAATAGCAGAGTCAAAATCTGCTTGTGGTTGCTGATATATATCAAGCAACCTTAAAAGCTCACCATCTGGCAGTAATGTGGACAGGCTTACAACATCCTGCTGGTTAGATAAGGACAGATTTTTTTCAACTTCTTCAATGAGATCTGGAACTTCTTCCATAGAAAAACCTTCACCAGACGAAAGCATCTTGCACATACTGTCGATGAAGCACTGGCTTGCCAAGCCTTTGTAGCGCACTAGATCGGCATCTCCCAGCCTTTTACCAACTTCCCTTAGTATATCCCTGTATTTCATCTATTCACCGCTCTGTTCCGCTCTTATGCGCCCAGAGCCGTAATCTATCACTTTGTACAAAAAATCCAGAGAATACAGTCCTGTCAATTCAGTTGATTCCACACCACCGATGGCAGATTCATATTCATATTCTTCTGGTGCTGCTATATAATGTATAATGATCCTCTGATTAGACATATCATTATGAGGATAAAAATATATATAATCTCCCTGGCGGTAATAATAAATTTCATCTTTAAAAGGTCGCTCGTCCACATCGTTCAGCCTATTATACTTATCAGTATCAATCTCAATATATCTATGCTCTATTATTGTTCCAGGCTCAAACATCTCTATTTCAATTAAATCATCGGTAATACTCGCAATTTTAAGCACATTGCTTGTAAGCTCATTATCTGATCCAGCGATACATACCCTGTATTCTGTGCTAATCTCATCAACAGAAATCTGTTCTGACTTCATTAATGACGGGTATCCCTCTCTGCCGTACTCGCTTAAAACCATAGCACATATGCCTTCATATGTAAGCTCTTTCGCCCTGGCGAGATAAGTGTCTCCATCGGGGTCATTGACCCTGGATAATATTTCATTCACCACACTATAATATGACAATGTATGATTAGCCATCCAGTTTATCTATAGCCTTGATTAATTCTTCTTTCTTGATAAAAGTATCGTTATACGACATTCCTCTTTTTACCGCTAATTGCTTCAGTTTCTGGTACTTCATTTTACTTAGATCTTCTTTTTTGTCTATGTATTCAACCGTATTATATTTCTTGACCATAGCATTGGCAATATCTCTTTCAACCAGCAAAGGAATTCTATGCTTAAAAATGAAACTTTTCCTGTTATAGATCCATTCCGCATCCAGCTTTTGCATTTCTTCTTTATTCAAAAATTTAGAAGTTGGTGCGTGTGGTACAGTATCTGTGTCTATTATACCTATTTTCATTTGTCCTCTCTTTCTGCTGCCATGTCCAGGAAATGTTTTACAGTTCCCGCCCCATGTTCAGTATTATAATATTTCTTCCAATATCTAGCCATGCCCTCCAAATCACCAGGAATTGCTTCTGGAACTCTTCTGTATTTTATTCTACAAAATGCTATCCCTGCTGCCATATCATGCCATAATAGCTCCTGTAGATCTTTTTCAGACATATCCAGAAGCTCCTCTGGTGATCTTTGTAATGCTAAAGCAAAATCGCCTAACTTGTCTTTCCTGTAAGAAAGATAATTATCTATACTGTCTTTTGCTGTAAATGCTTCTACCTGATAAAACGATCTGGCAATTCCTGAACCTAGCTGGTATATATACTTATAACCAGATTCCACCATTCCAGTAAGAAACACCAGCTCTTCCGCATCTTCAGACCACATATTCATTCTCTGTAAGGTCTTGCGGATCAAATCTCTTATCTGTCTGTGATTCATTAATTATTTTTTGAATATACCGACAAGAAGGTCAGTTATTACATCTACAACCTTTTCAAAGAAGATCTGTTCTTTTTCTTCTGATACAAAAGGAATATCAATTTTTTCATTTATTTTAGTTGCAATCTCTTTTGCCATCTCTTCTGAAGATAAATAACCAACCACCTCGTCTTTCATCTTATCAGCCTGGGCTTCGGCAGCCGATACTAACATTGCTTTTATATCCATTATTTTATTTCTCCCTTATCATTTCTTTGATTTCGATTAACTCTTCTTTTATGTATTGAAAATTTGTTTCCATGACATCCTTATTTGCCTTCTCTTCATCCAATCTTTCAACTTCAGAACTGAAGTTATCTATATTTGCATCAATGCTTGTCCATGCCATGATTACCGTTGCCATCATGGTCAAGATAACAACCATGTTACTAATATTTATATTTGTATCTATTTTCAATTTCTACCGTCTATCCTCGATACGCTTCCCTTAACTTCCATTATAACATCAGAAAGATCACTAACTTCTGATACCATATCGTCATGCCATTTTTGTCCTTTTTCATCGCTTCTGTTCCAACGATCAACAAGTTTAATTACCATGCTCTCAACATTCTCTAGAGTTTCTGACTGTCCTCTATTCTCAATTTTCAGGCTTTCAAGAGCATCAGCCTGCTCATCAGACCTTTTGTTCTGTTTTATATAGCTTATCACGAATAAAGCAATAAGTATTCCTATAGCTCCATATTCCGCATACACTTCCATAAATTCCAATTACACTATTCTCCTAGTTATGCCTGTGGTAAATCATCGGCTAGTTTCTGTATATAATTTGCATAATCAATAAAACCTTGATGAACTATATTAAATCGCTGTTCTTTTACCAAAGAGGCTAGAAGTTTAATATCTTTATCTTCAAGTTTAATTTCTCCATTTTTAGAAATATCTAAAGCATCAAGTATTTTTAATCTCTCTTGCATCTCTGTGGGTGAGAATCCACCTTCTTTTGGTATATTGACCGCACTTTTTAAAAGTTCAATATATTTCACCTGGATGGGAATATCCCCATTGTCTAC
>Ga0208449_1000718_pt1 | contig 20659 bp, 17 predicted proteins | sample MalvireepMed_s17_FD_184247 | JGI IMG/M metagenome (GOLD analysis project Ga0208449, IMG submission 184247) | Marine viral communities from the Global Malaspina Expedition - Malaspina viral metaG DeepMed_s17 (SPAdes) (version 2) | ecosystem: Environmental > Aquatic > Marine > Oceanic | place...
GATATTCTCATTGGTGTGTCCGGGCAGGCTGGCTTGTTTACCGAGCAAGTGATTGAGGCTATGGCAAAAAATGTCGAGCGGCCTATTATTTTCCCATTGAGCAACCCGTCTAAGCATGTGGAGGCGCATCCGGCTGATGTTCTTAAATGGACGAAAGGCAAGGCAATTGTGGCGACCGGTAGTCCCTTTGGCGAGGTTGAGTATGACGGCCAGTTGTATCCGGTAGCGCAGTGTAACAACAGTTACATTTTCCCGGGCATTGGTCTGGGTGTGTTGTCGGTTAAGGCGCGTCTGGTTAGCGATGAAATGCTACGTGTGGCGAGTAAAACGCTGGCTGAGGCCTCTCCGAGCGCAAACGGTAAAGGTGACGCGCTATTACCGGCGTTCAATGACTTAACTCAACTTAGTAAAGACATTGCGTTTGCGGTGGGTAAAGTGGCTCAGCGGGAAGGCCTGGCACTGGAGATTGATGACGATACGCTGCGTGAGCGCATCGACAACAACTTCTGGAAGCCGGAATATCGCTTCTACAAACGCGTCAGCATTTAAGCGTGTGCGCTGTCGATGGCCTGTTGTAAGTCTTTCAGCAGGTCGTCGGCGCTTTCGATACCGACCGACAAACGCAGTAAGTCGGCAGGAACCGGGGTGTCTGGTCCTTCGATACTTGCGCGGTGCTCAATCAGGCTCTCTACGCCACCTAATGACGTAGCGCGATGCCACAGCTGAGTTTGCGCAGCAACGGCAATAGCGGCTTTCTCGCCACCTGCCAGACGAATAGACAACATACCGCCAAAGCCGCCCTGCATTTGCTTCGCGGCAACCTCATGCCCGGCAAAACTTTTTAAACCCGGATACAGCACTTCGATGACGTTAGGGTGTTGCTCTAACTGCTCAGCAATGTACAGCGCATTTTGACAGCTCTCGCGCACTCGTAAAAATAAGGTGCGCATGCCGCGCAGCAATTGTGACGCGTCTTGAGGACTGGGTACCGCACCACTTTGCGCGCGAATAGCCACTAACCGCTGCCAGAACTCATTGTTTTCCCGCGCCGCCAACGCACCAGAAATAACGTCAGAGTGACCGTTTAGATATTTGGTCGCTGAATGCATAACAATATCGGCACCTAAATCCAGCGGCTTAGTTAGCAAAGGAGTTGCGACGGTAGAATCGACAGCCAGTAGCGCTCCGCAACTTTTTGCAATAGCCGACACGGCTTCTATATCGGTAACTGTCCACAGCGGGTTCCCCGGTGTTTCTAACCAAATAAGAGTCGGTGCTTTCTCATTGACCGACTCTTGCAACTCTTTGAGGTTACTCGTGTCTACAAAACGTATGTGTAATCCGGCGTCCTGACCAAAGGTTTTCAGCCATTGGCGCAGTGCCCAATACATCACCTTAGGTGCTATAATGGAGTCACCGGGTTTTAAGGCTTGAAAGACCGCTGTCGCCGCTGCCATACCTGAGGCAAATAAGCGGGCATCAACAGCGTTTTCGAGCTCTGCAAGAAGCTTTTCAGCCGGGCGATAGGTCGGGTTGTCAGCTCTGGAATACACCAAACCGGAGCGGTACTGGTTATCGCTGTCGCGTAGGTAGGTGGTTGATGTGTATACTGGGGGAATAATAGATGCATCTTCAATGTGTTTATTGGTTCCGCCCTGTGCGAGCACAGACTGTGATGAAAAACGTGTTGTCGTCATAGAGGTCTCGTCAGGTTATCGTGTAAATATCTCGTACAAAGTAATCTCAATGCGAGATTTTACGTAATAAGGAAGTAGTTCGTTTCATCCTACATGAAGGAGTATTGTAATGCGTTATATTTTGTCTCTATTAGCCGGTTCATTGTTGTTTGTCGCAAACGCAGCGCAAGCCAACGAATGTGAGCTTACTATCGATAGCACCGACAACATGAGATTTGATAAAAAGGAGCTATCAGTTCCTGCCAGCTGTAGCGAAGTGACTTTAACTCTGACGCACTCAGGTAAGTTGGACAAAAAAGTCATGGGACACAACTGGGTATTAAGTGAAGCGGGCGACATGCAGTCGGTCGTGCAGCAGGGTATGTCAGCAGGTCTGGAAAGCAATTATGTGCCAGAGTCTGACGCCGTTATTGCCGCAACTGATGTTATAGGCGGTGGTGAAGAGACCTCAGTGACGTTTTCTACTGAAGGTATGAGTGCTGACGGCGAGTACAAGTTCTTTTGTACCTTCCCGGGTCACTCAGCCATTATGCAAGGTACATTCTCTATTAAGTAACTGTTAATAGCAGAATTACTGACACAATGAGATGATACAGCTGCAGCCATTGGGCTGCAGTTTTTTTTTGGAGTTAACCGAAGTTTATGAAGCATTTTTTGTCGATTGCTGTATTGGGTTTGTTGTCTGCTTTTATACACACAAGTGCCGTGCAGGCTCAACAGTTTGGTTCTCGTGAAACCTTGGTCATTGTGGAACCTGTGCAGTTTGAGCAGGAGAAAAACCGAGTTGAAGCGGTGGGAACGGCGGAAGCAGCACGTTCTATCACTATTTATCCGGCGGTGGGCGACCGTGTGGTCGCGGTGTATTTCGAGCCGGGACAAGTGGTGGAAGAAGGTGAGCTTTTGGTCGAGCTGGATGCAAGGCGACAGAAAGTGGCGGTTGAGCAAGCGCAAATTAACTTAAGAGATGCGCAGCGCACTGTTGAGCGTTTGCGCGAAAGTCATGAGCGCGGCGCAGTGCCTCAGTCAGAGCTTGATAATGCGGTACTGCTAAGAGACTTAGCTCGTGTCGAATTAGATAATGCCAAAATTGAGCTGGAAGACCGCTTTATTCGTGCACCCTTTGAAGGTGTCATAGGTATTACCGACGTGGAAGTGGGGGATCGCATTGACGAGCAAACAGCTATTGCGACCTTGGATGACCGCTCTTCGTTATTAATTGATTTCAAAATTCCTGAAGCGGCGGTATCGCTATTGGGCGAAGGTGCCGAGCTGAAAGTGCAGCCGTGGCGTTATTCGGGGCAACCGGTAACAGCAGAAATTGTTGAAATGGACTCTCGGATTAATCCGCAAACCCGGATGTATCGCGCCCGGGCACGCATTAATAACGAAAATGATGATTTCCTGCCGGGAACCAGCTTCCGCACGTCTATTTCTCTTGCTGGTCAGGAGTTCGCAGCAATTCCAGAAGCGGCCTTGTCATGGGGCGTGAATAGCCCGTTTGTCTGGGTGGTTGAAGGTAAAAATGCGAAGCGCGTGGAAGTTCAAATTGAGCAGCGTTTAGCGGGTCGGGTATTAGTCTCAGGCAATATTCAACGAGACGACTTGCTAATTGCCGAGGGCGTGCAAAGCTTGCGTGACGGACAGCCGGTTAAGTTTGACCGTACCACTTTGGATGACGCCGGGGAGCTTAGCGAATAATGTCTGATAAGCAACTCGATACGCATACCGATACCAACGACTTACCATCGGTGTCTATCCGCCGACCGGTACTGATTGTTGTACTCAATATTCTGATTGCCATTGCCGGGATAGCAGCACTGATGGGTGTTGAAGTGCGTGAGTTGCCTGATGTTGACCGACCTGTCGTTGGTGTGAGTGCGTCTCTGCCCGGTGGTGCGCCAGAAACCGTCGATGCGGAAGTGACCAGTATTTTAGAAGGAGCGGCTGCGCGTGTTTCAGGTGTCAGAAACATTAACTCGCAGAGTGAAGAAAACAGCGCCCGTATCTCCATTGAATTTAACCCGGGAGTTGACCTGGACGTGGTTGCGGCGGAAGTTCGTGAAGCGGTGAACCAGGTTCGCAGAGAGCTTCCCGATGACGTTGAACAAATTAACGTTCGCAAGGCTGACAATGACGCACGCTCGGTACTGGATATTGCAGTCAGCAGCGACACCTTAACGCTTGAACAGTTAACACGCAGACTCGAGACCGACTTATCACCTGAGTTTTTGGCCATAAATGGTGTGGCTGATGTGCGCTTAAATGGTGATCGTGAACGGGTTATGCGGGTGGACCTCGACCCACTAAAGCTGGTGAGCTTTGGTATTTCGGTCACTGATGTTGCCGATGCGCTACGTCAGGCGCCTTTTGATGTGCCCGCAGGTAGTTTGAAGTCGACGGATCAGCGGCTAATTATTCGTGCCGATGCGACGGCAATCAACGAAGAGCAAGTCGAGAATATTATTATTCAGGACGACATTCGTGTGGGTGATGTCGCTCAAGCGTATTTTGCGCCGTCGGATGCCAGCAGCTTCGTGCGCTTGGACGGCAAACCTGTGGTAGGTTTGGGCGTTATCCGTCAGGCGGGCTCTAACACTATTGAAATTTCCGACCGGGCCATTCAGGTACTGGAGCGCCTGCGCGATCGCTTCCCGGATATGGAAATGACCATTACCAATGACGATGCGCAGTTTATTCGTAAGTCGGTGGCGGAAGTTGTTACTACCCTTGCTATAACTATTGTGTTGGTGGTCGGCACATTGTGGGTATTCATTGGCTCATTCCGGGCGACTATTATTCCGGCTTTGTCGATACCTGTCGCCTTATTTGGTGCGGTTGCTGCCATATGGCTGATGGGCTTTTCGGTCAACATATTGACCTTGTTGGCACTGGTTCTGGCCACCGGTTTGATTGTCGATGACGCTATTGTTGTCACGGAGAATATTCAGCGACGCCGTAATATGGGGCTCGGCAGCCGCGCCGCGGCCGTCCTGGCGACGCGAGAAGTGTTCTTCGCGGTGGTTGCGACGACAGCAGTTCTGGTTGCTGTATTTGTGCCCATTGCGTTTTTACCGTCAACCGCAGGTCGTTTATTCCGGGAGTTTGGCGGAGTGCTTGCCGCGGCCGTCGTTATTTCGTCTTTCGTGGCACTGTCGCTAGTACCGGCGTTTACGGCGCGTTTGCCTAAATCTGCCGGTAAAACCAATATCTTCGGTGGTATTGGCCACAAGTTCAAAGGGTTCTATCAAAGAACACTCCATAAGGCGCTGAATGCCAGCTGGGTGATTGGCGTAGTGTCGTTACTGGCAGCCGGCAGCGGCGTGGTGCTATTCGACCAAATCGATAGTGAACTCATGCCCGATGAAGACCGCGGTGCGGTAAGAGTTTTTGCGCGTGGACCAGACGGTGTTGGTGTTAAGTTTATGGACCGACAGGCGCGTCAGCTGGAAGAGATCTTGCTCGAATATAAAGAAAGCGGTGACATTGAGTCCATTTATACCGTAGTTGGTCAGTGGGACCCGAACATTGTGTTTATCAGTGCCAACCTGAAACCGTGGGAAGAGCGGGACATTAGTCAGCAGGAGATTATTGAAAATTTACGTGAGCCATTAAGCCAGGTACCGGGCGCACCAGGCCGAGCCTTTGGTGATAACAGCCTGAATTTGCGAGGCCAGGGCGGTGGTATTGAAATGGCTATCACGGGCGAAAACTACGCCGAAATCTTTAAAGTTGCGCGTGAGTTTACCGCTGAAGTTGAGCGACAGATTCCGGAAATGGGCAACTTAAATGTGTCGTATCAGCCAACGCAGCCTCAGTTGCGCGTGAAAATTGACCGTCGCCGGGCAGCGGAGCTAGGCGTATCGCTTAGTGATATATCGTCGACATTGCGCGCCGCAATTGATGGCGATGACGTCGCTGACTTAAACGTCGGTGACCAACAAGTTCCACTGATGCTGCGCACTCGTAACAATATTATTCAGTCACCGCAAGACATGCAGAACCTGTATGTGTCCTCAAGCGATGGTGGCTTAGTACCAATTTCCAGTGTCTCGGAAATTGTTGAAGAGGGCGTGTCGGCAGAGCTTGAGCGTCAGGCGCAGCGTCGCGCCATAGAAATTGACGGTGACTTACCGGAAGAGTTGCCTATGTCTGAAGCGGTAGAGCAGTTGCGTGCGGTTGCACAGGATGTTTTGCCAGACGGCATGGGCTTAGTGTTCCTGGGCGAAGCCTCGACCTTTGAGGATACCTCTCAGGAAGTGGCAATGACGTACATTCTGGCATTCTTAATAGTTCTGCTGGTATTGGCGGCACAATTCGAGTCGGTGAACAGTGCGGTGGTGGTTATGTTGACAGTGCCCTTTGGTATTGCTGCAGCAATTTATGCGTTGTTCTTAACTGGCACGTCAATGAACATCTATTCGCAAATCGGCTTAGTCATGTTGATAGGCTTGCTGGCAAAGAACTCCGTATTATTAGTGGAGTTTGCCGACCAATTGCGCGACCGCGGACTTAGCGTTCGTGAGGCTATAGAGGAAGCCGCGCTGATACGCCTGCGTCCAATTATGATGACCCTGGTGTCGACCATTTTAGGTGGTTTACCGCTGATATTGTCAGCCGGTGCCGGCGCAGAAGCTCGTAACTCCATTGGTTGGGTGGTATTTGGTGGCTTAGGTTTAGCCACGCTGTTTACCTTGTATCTAACGCCAGTACTGTACTTGTGGTTAGCCCGCTTCACTAAACCACGCGCTGACGAAGCCTCGCGCCTGGAAAAAGAAATGCAAGAAGCAAGGTAGCCTGCCGTTGGAGCACTGTACCTGACGTTATTTACGTCAGGTACGATTCTTATTTTATGCTATAATAGTAGCAATTAATCGTAATAAAAGACCATTTTTGCTGCTATTATGACACTTCAGCTAAACACAGCGTTTGACACGCAACTAGATTTAAAGCGACATATGAAGCAGCGCAGGAAAGCTCATAAGCTTTCTGTAGAGGCGTTGGCGGAAAAGTCGGGCGTGCCTTATGGGACTATTCGTAAGTTTGAGAGCACCGGGAATATCTCGTTACGCCAATTTCTCATGTTGGTGGAAGCATTGGGAGAGCTCAACAAGCTGCGCGAATTTCTGAAACAGGAAGAGAATCCCAAAACGATAGAAGAGGTTCTGAACAATGCTTGAAACACCTCTTCAGGTAAAAAGAACACTGACAACCGGTCAGTGCATCGATGTTGGAGCCTTGGCTGAAAATAAAACGGGTGTGTACTTTCAGTACGACAAAGAGTACCTGCAGCGTCGAAACTCGTCGTTAGCACCGTTCAATTTAGCCTTTTCGAAGGAGCTTCAAAAGGCACCTAAACAACCTCATTATGGGCTGCATGGTGTTTTCGCTGATAGCTTGCCGGACGGTTGGGGACTTTACCTACTCGATAGGGTACTACGAAAGAACGGGTTTAACCCTCAAAGGGTCAGTGCACTTGAGCGTTTAGCCGTTATTGGCGGAAATTGCCTGGGTGCGTTGTCGTATCAACCACAAACCTCGCTTAATCAGTCTCCAACAGAAGATATAGCTTTGACTGCTTTGGGAAAAGAAGCGGTTAAAGAGTTTGAGGGAACGGAAACCGAGCTCATTGAACACTTACAAACTGCCGGTGGCTCTGGAGGTGCGCGACCGAAACTAAATGCCACATTGATGGAAAACGGACAGTACTCAACGCATCCTTTAGAGAACCATCTTTGGATTATGTCGATTTGGTTAAAGCAACGAGGTTGCTATGTGGTGTTGATGATGCCAAAAAGCTTGTAAAGCGGATGTTGTTCAATTACATAATGGTAAACTAGGATGACCATTCAAAGAACTTCAGTTTTCTGGCCGACGATGAGGATAACTGGCAGCTCTCACCATGCTACGACATTGTATACAGCCCATCGCCATACGAGGAGCACATGACAGCTTTCAACGGCAATGGTCGCTTTCCCGATAAAGAAGCGCTCGAGATAATAGCTGCCCAGGCTGGTTTTAATAATTCGAAGCCCATTAATCAGATGGTGGAGGAAATCGCAGAGGCCGCTCAGTCGTTCGAGACTGAGGCGAAGTGTGTTGGTGTATCAAATACACTGATAAGAACAATAACGGAAGATATAAAAAAGCGTATTTCAACGATTAGTTAACGTCCCAACGGCGGCGGATTTGATCAAGTTCGCCGTTGTTTTCTAACGCTTCCAGAGCTTTATTTAATTGATTCAGTAATTCGTCACTGCCCGCTTTTACCGCAAAGCCGACAGGCACATTGATGTCGGGTTGCCATAAAACACGTACGTTGATATCCAGCTGCTTTGCCAGGTAACGGCCTACTGCTTCCGGCATGATAACGGCTTCCACTTCACCCATTGCCAACTGGTTCATTGCTTCAGCTTTTGACGATGCCTGATTAATACGAATCGCGTTATCCAGGCCTATGTCCTGCAAGTGCGCTTCCAATACCGAATGCCGGTCACCGCTAATACGTTTGCCGACCAACCCGCGTACGGATTCAGGACTGCTTTCATTGTCTAAAACAAACAAAGTAGTGACGCGATTATAATACGGACTGGAAAAGTCAAAATACTGCTGACGAATGGTGGTTTGCTCCATGCCCATTGCCATGTCGAGCTCGCCGAAACGCAGTAAACTGACCACGTTGTCCCAGTCGTGTTGGTGTAGCGTGTACTCTTTATTCAAATAATTGAACACCGCTTTGGTGACATCCACATCAAACCCAGTCAGCTCGCCATTTTCTGCAAACTGATACGGCGGGTAGCCGGTGGCTAAACCAATGTCTTCAGCGTTACTGAACGCTGAAGAGCTCAGGCTTAAAAAGGCCGTTAGGGTGAGTGTGGAAAGTCTGCTCATTTAGTGTCCTGTTACGGAAAGTTTCGCCTTTATATAGTCAGCGTGGCTTATGTACAACAAGTCGGCAAGCTTGCGAAGCATTGCTTCTTCGTGCGGATCAAGTTCATTATCAGTGTAGGCAACAGCCCACAAACTTTCCAATAATTGGACTTTTTCGCTGTATTCGAGGGCTTTGAGAGGTGCTGTAAAATCGTGCAGAGAAGCGGCTTCTTTTACTGCTTCTACGGCTTTATCAACAGCGCTTTCCGCAGCACTCCCTTCAAGTTGATATTCGTTTTTCAAGTCCGCTAGCAGGTAGTCGCGCTCTTCATTCGACAACACACCATCGGCCAGGCTAATTTCAGTCATGAGTATGAGTGATAAAAACGCCTCGTCGCTGAGACCCTCTGCATGATACTGCTTCGTCTGCTCCGCTGCTGGAGCAACATTAAAAAAGCTTTGTAAGGCTTTAAGCATACAACATCCTACTTCTGTAAATTGGGTAAATAAAAGGAAAACACCGTGCCTTCCCCCGGTGTTGATTGGACGTCGATTTCGCCCTTAAGTTTCTGCGTTACTAAGTTATAAACAATAGAGAGTCCAAGTCCTGAACCACCGTTGTGTCGAGAGGTGGTGAAAAAGGGCTCGAAAATATCTTTCAATGTATCGCTATCAATACCTTTTCCATTGTCGGAAAAGACAAACTGTACACCGTCTTTTTCCGGCTCCGCTGAAATCAGAATGCGATGCTCTTCGTCGGGCTCAACAAAAGCGTGCTCGTTAGTATTACTGATTAAATTCGTCACGATTTGCGCTAAAGCGCCTTGGTAAGTTCGTAAGGTGGTGGCTTCATCACAGCGAATATCAATACTGACTTTTTTCTTTTTCACCATCGGCTTCAGGCTTAAGGTGAGTGCCTGTAAATAATCTTTCAGTTGGCAGTCCACCAGCTCAAAGCTGGACTGATCAACCGCCGTTTTCTTAAAGTTTTGTATGAGAGTGGCGGCGCGCTCGAGGTTACTGTTCAGCAGGTCGTAGGCTTCAAAGGTATCGTCGATAAACTGGTTAAGCTGCTTTTTCGAAATAGAGCCTTCGGTAAAGGCCTGCTTCAGCTTTTTCAAACGATGCTCACAATGTGTGACTGCGGTCACCGAAATGCCTAGCGGCGTATTCACTTCGTGCGCAACGCCGGCCACTAGCTTCCCTAAAGCGGCCATTTTCTCCGTTTCAATGAGTCGCTCTTGTGCTTGTTTAAAGTTATCGAGCGCCTTGGTTAATGACTGTGTGCGTTCTGCAACCATACTTTCGAGTTGCTCGTTCTGACGAATCAGTAGCTGCTCAAAACGTTCGCGTTCCGCCGCACTCACTGCGCGCCCATAAATGTCGGCGAGAACCCCCACAAAAGCGACTTCGTCTGGTGTCCAGCTGCGGTGCTCTTTGCGTGTTTCGCAGCACATAACACCTATCATTTCACCCTTATGACGAAGGGGCACATCCAGTACCCCATAAATGCCGTACTCGGGTAAGTAGTCAGGGGCGAGTTCGGCGGTAATAGGGTTATTACGCGCATCGTTGGCAATAATGGTGCGCTCTGTTTCAAGTGCTTCAAAGTAAGACGGCAACTCGGACTTTCTCAACACGGGAGTTTCAGCGTCTTGGCGCAAGGTATCAATCAAGGCAGTCGCAATCATGCTTTGCTTGTCGGGCTGTAACTCCCAGATACTGACTCGCGTAATATCCAGACCTTTTAAGGCTGAATCCAGAATAAACTGTGAGGCACGTGCTAGGTTGCCACCGTCGATTTCCGGTGAGCGGGACACTTCGAGCAAAATGTTTTCCAGTGACTCGTTCATTGTTTATCCGTTTGTTGATCACCTGTTAACTATAACGTAATGAAAGACTTTGTCTATTGGTTGACCTGTTCATTAAACGACAAGAATGCGCATTTGGACGAGCTTAACTGGACTTTTTTTATAAAGGTTCATACAAAGGGAGCACGTTTTAAAAGAGGCAATACCATGAAAAAGACAACATTAACCTTGGCGGTGCGATATTACCAGCGCCTCGCGAGCGAGACGCCTTTTTCTGGGAAGAGTAAAGGTAATAGTGGCTCAGGACGCCGCCGCGGTTTCAGAAACCACCTGGCGGAACCAGCGGTGTCCTGCGTCGTGTTGTAAAAGCGGCGACCAAATCATGGTCAGTGTCAGTCCCGGAATATCAAACGGCGGCGCTTTCATAACCAGTTGGTCGTCGTCTTTATAAAGTTCGGCGGCTTGAGTTGGCAGTGTGGCAACCAGCCCCTGACGTGCCAAGTACATAGCGACGTGATAATTACGCGTAAATACTTTTATGTGGCGACGCTTGCCAATTTTATCGAGCGCATCGTCGACCCAACCCAGCTTCTGAACATCGTGCGGATCCATCCCGACACCGACACCAAAACCGGTTTTACTGACCCAAACATGCTGCGCTGTTAAGTAATTATCGAGCGTGTAGTTGTCGAGCAGCGGGTGGTCTTTATGTATTAAGCAGGAAAATTCGTCGGTCCAGAGAATTTTTTGGTGAAACGACTGTGGCAGCTGTTCAAATCGGTTAATGGCTAAGTCGACTTTGCCGTTTTCTACGTCATGAAAGCTAATGTCACTGGGCGTCATTATGTCTAACGACACGTTTGGGGCTTGTTCGTCGAGCTTTTCCAGTAACCGAGGCATCAGCGTTGATGCAGCATAGTCGGACGCCATAATACGAAAAACACGCTCACTGGTTGGCGCATCGAACTCCCGCACCGGCTGTATCATTTCTTCTACTGAATACAGCACAGTGCGCAGCGACTCCTGCATATCCAGAGCGCGCTGAGTTGGTTGCATCCCGTCGCTGGTGCGTACCAGAATAGGGTCATTGAGCAGATTACGCAGACGTTTCAACCCGTTACTCATGGCTGGTTGCGTAATATTCAGCTGCGCCGCCGCCCGCGTCACGTTCTTCTCGCGCAACAAAACATCCAGGTAAACCAGCAGGTTAAGATCAATATCTTTAATGGTGTTCATAAAAAACCGAAATAAATAGAGTGTTGGAAATCTATCGGCATTATAAGTAGGGTGAATGTATAACGCTAGCGCTGTTTATTTCGGATAACACTTAAATTTATTTGATTATTTTTATTAATCCACCATAATTAATTTATTAATACCCTTTTCAATTATATTTGGTGGTTCAATGCTTATCGCTGAAGAGTTTTTATCAACGTTGGGTAAGCTAATAAAGCACCAGCGATCGCTGTCTATGGATCAAGCCGAGTTCGCCAAACGCTTAGGGTGCGGCGTCAATACGGTTTATCGTATGGAAAAAGGGCAGCCTGTAAATTCTCTGACACTATTGTCCGCGTTAGAGTTACTCGGGTTACTTGAGCATTTCACCAAAGTGCTTGACGACCAGTACGCGCGCGTCGCGAACGGGCCACAACGCAAACGTCGTAAGCTGGACGAGGACTTTTCAAATGACTTCTAAAGCGTATGTGTTTATTGAAGGCTTAGAGAGCGAGCCGGTTATTTGCGGCATGCTGCAATATGATGCCGTCAATTCACTGGGGCGCTTTCGCTATGGCCAATCGTATTTAGCGCGCGATAATGCTTTTGCACTGGATCCTATCCATTTACCCCTCTCAGAAGAAATATTTGAAACCCGCGCTAATAAGGGTCTATTTGGGGTTTTGATGGACGCCGGTGCTGATGCCTGGGGACGGAAACTGATTAACCAACTGAGAAAAACGAAACCTCAGAATGAGTTGGAATACTTAATTGCCGGTGCCTCAATGGGCGTGGGGGCTGTTAGTTTCAGTCTTTCACAGTCAAAAGCCAAAGCAAAAGTCTCTCGAAATACCTTAGACGATTTGCAGCTGCTTATTTCCGGAAAAAAAGCCATTTTGAGCGCTGAAAAAGTGTCTGTTGAAGTCAAAAAGGCCTTTCAGTATGGCGAGTCGATGGGTGGAGCAAGGCCGAAAACGTTGTTACAGCATGAAAATCAGCTTTTTCTAATAAAATTTAACCGCTCTGATGACCTTTATAATGTCGCCCGCGTTGAGGCCGCCACCATGGCTATGCTGAGTGAACTCGATGGCGTACGTGTTGCTAAAACAACGCTTGTTGAAGGTGATGAAGATGTGTTGATGAGCCGGCGCTTTGACCGACACGGTGTCGATATAACACATCACTTTATGAGTGCAAATTCGTTGCTGTCGGACGGGAGTGTCAGTGAAGCCATGCTTAAAAGCAGTTATTCGTACGGTGCACTGGCCGAGTATTTGCGTAAGTACAGTGAGTCGCCTGATGATGCGCCCGAGCTGTTTAAACGTATGGTATTTAACGTGCTCATAGGTAATACAGACGACCATGGTCGTAATCATGCGTTGCTGTGGGATTTAAAAAGCGGAGGTTGGCGCCTGTCTCCGGCTTACGATGTATTACCTATTAATAATAGCCAACAACACGCATTGGGTATTGGTGATGAAGGCAGAAAAGGGAGTTTGGCGAATCTGCTATCGCAAAGTCGACGGTTTGCGGTACCGCCGACTAAAGCACAAAAAATTGTCCAGTCTATTCAGGAGTTGGTGAGTGAATGGCCTAGTTATTTTGCATCCCGCGGTGTTGGTGAGGCCGATATAGAGAGCTTAAAAGCGATTATCCCGACTTCTGAACAACTGAAGGTCTAGAAATGAATATAACTTCAGAAACACTGGCACGTAGTATTCTCGATGGCTTTCATACCCATTACCGGCGTTTTCAGGCGCTGACGCAGGGGGCGCGGGAGCGCTTTTTGAAGCGGGACTGGACGGCAGTGGTATCGGCGGCAGCTGAGCGCATTCATTATTATGATCATCAGGTGGCGCTTACGGCCAAAAAGGTAGAACGTCGTGTCGATAAAGAGCTCGACGAAGCTTTGTGGCAGGCAACGCGGCAACGGTATCAGCAGTTATTGCAGTTTCACCCGCAGGCGGAGCTTGCCGAAACCTTTTATAACTCGGTGTTTTGCCGGGTGTTCGACCGTGCTTATTTTCACAATGACTATATTTTTGTGGAGACGGTTTTGGCGAACCACATTCCGGTGCCGGTGGAGAACGAGTGCCACTCATACTTTCCTGTGGTTGATGGCTTAGAAAAAACACTGACTCGCGTGTTTGACGACATAGGCCTGGGCGGTGAGTTTGAGAATTTTGAAAACGATATAGAGCAGCTGCGGGATAAGTTCTTCGAGCGCGCGACCGAGACCGACATTGAAGCCCACAATTTACGCATTGATGTCTTAAAAGCGCCGTTTTACCGCAATAAAGCGGCGTACATTGTCGGACGGGTGGTGACAGAAAATAACCACTATCCTTTTATTGTCCCTGTGCTGGTTAACTCTCAGGGCAAACTTTACGTGGACGCTTTTATTACGCGCTCGGACAGAATGGCGACCATTTTTGGTTTTGCGCGCTCCTATTTTATGGTGGAAACCGAGTCGCCGTCGGCGCTGGTCCGCTTTTTAAAAGACTTAATGCCGCACAAAACCCTGGCAGAGCTGTACTCGTCGGTGGGTTTTCATAAGCAGGGAAAAACCGAATTTTATCGGGAGTTTTTGCACCATTTACGCCGTACCGACGACCAGTTAGTCGCCGCCCCCGGTGTTAAAGGCATGGTCATGACGGTATTTACGCTGCCGTCTTTTCCGTATGTGTTTAAGGTCATTAACGACCGCTTGGGCAATACCAAAGAGTTTGGCCGACAAACGGTGATTGACCGTTACCGTATGGTTAAACGACACGACCGCGTTGGGCGTATGGCAGATACCCTAGAGTTTGTCGATGTCGCCTTGCCGCTGGAGCGAATTTCGGCGGACTTACTGGAAGAGTTTAAGCAACGCATTGCTAACTCCATTTCAATTGAAGGCGATACGTTAGTCATCCATCAGTTATTTGTTGAGCGTCGTATGACTCCGCTGAACCTGTATTTAGAATACGCCAATGACGCTGAAATTGATGCGGCAATGGACGAATACGGCTGGGCGTTAAAAGACATGATGGCAGCCAATATTTTTCCCGGCGACATGCTGCTGAAAAACTTCGGTGTGACCCGGCATAAGCGTGTGGTCTTTTACGACTATGACGAAGTTCGTTACTTAACGGATATGAGCTTTCGTAAGCTGCCCCAGAACGACTGGGAAGTGTCTATGGCGCCGGACGATGTGTTTCCTGAGCAGCTGGCGCAGTTTGCGGTACCGCAGGCCAAATACCGCGACCCATTACTGAAGCGTCACCCGGAGCTGGTTGATCCGACTTACTGGCGACGTATACAAAAACACATCCGCGAGGGTGTCCTGACGGATGTGTTTCCTTATGAAGCCGAGCTGCGTTTTACGCGGAGGTTTTAAACTGCTCTTCTTCAGTTGAGCCAGTCAGTGCGGTAACTGATGAGACGCCGCCCTGTATCACGTTGGTAAGCTCGTCGAAGTAACCGGTGCCCACTTCCTGTTGATGAGCCACAAAGGTGTAGCCTTTGTCGGCCGCTTCGAACTCCTGTTGCTGCAATTTCACGTAGGCTGACATGTCGTTGCGCGCGTAGTCGTGCGCCAGTTCAAACATGTGGTACCACATATTGTGCACACCCGCTAAGGTAATGAACTGGAATTTGTAACCCATAGCAGCCAATTCGCGCTGGAACTTGGCAATGGTGTCATCGTCCAGGTTACGCTTCCAGTTGAACGACGGTGAGCAGTTATAGGCTAATAGCTTACCAGGGTATTTCGCGTGAATGGCCTCGGCAAACTGACGGGCTTCGTCTAAGTCAGGCTTAGCCGTTTCACACCAAATTAAATCAGCAAATGGTGCATAGGCTAAGCCGCGTGAAATGGCCTGCTCAATACCCGGTTTAACGCGATAGAAACCTTCTGCTGTGCGGTCACCGGTAATGAACGGCTTGTCGTTCGGGTCAAAGTCAGAAGTTAGCAAATCCGCTGCGTTAGCGTCGGTACGTGCAACAATTAATGTTGGCGTGCCTGCTACGTCTGCGGCTAAACGCGCGGCGGACAGCTTCTGAACCGCTTCTTGCGTCGGTACCAGTACCTTTCCGCCCATGTGTCCACATTTTTTAACGGACGCTAGTTGGTCTTCAAAGTGAACCCCGGCGGCACCGGCTTTGATCATGTTTTTCATCAATTCATAGGCGTTAAGTACACCGCCAAAACCGGCTTCAGCATCAGCCACAATTGGGGCAAAGTAGTCGACATAGTTATCGTCTTCCGGTGTTACGCCTTTAGACCACTGAATTTGGTCAGCACGGGCGAACGAGTTATTAATGCGCTCGACCACAGTAGGTACTGAGTCGACAGGGTACAGCGACTGGTCCGGGTACATACTGCAGGCAGAGTTATTGTCTGCTGCGACTTGCCAACCTGACAAATAGATAGCCTGTAAGCCCGCCTTCACTTGCTGTACCGCCTGACCGCCGGTTAATGCGCCTAATGCGTTCACATAGTCTTTGCCGAACTTTTCCTGCGCCTTGCCGTGAATTAACTGCCACAGTTTGTTCGCCCCGTTTTTGGCATAGGTGTACTCCGGTTGTACGGTGCCGCGTAAGCGAACAACGTCTTCGGCACTGTAAGGACGCTCAATACCGTCCCAGCGTGAGTCTTTGTCCCACTGCTCTTGTAAGTCTTTCACTTGCTGTGCGAATGATAAATTTGTGGTTGTCATAGTCGTATTCCTTGTTGTTCTTTAATAATGTTGTGAGTTGAAATTAGTTGAGTTGCTCATAGCCGGGCAGGGTCAAAAAGTCGACCAGCTCGTCGGCGGTGGTAATGTTTTCAAGCAGTGCTAACGCTTGTTCAAAGGGTTCGTTACTCCAGCGCTCTTTACCTACTTCGTTTTTCACGACCTCGGCTTCTTCCTGCAGAAGCTGTGTGAATAAGGCTTTGGTTACCGGGGTTCCGTCAGAGAGTTTTTTGCCGTGGCGGATCCACTGCCAGATAGAGGTGCGGGAAATTTCTGCCGTGGCGGCGTCTTCCATGAGACCGTAAATTGGTACGCAGCCTTTGCCGTTTAACCAGGCTGCAATGTACTGCAGAGATACGCGAATATTGGTGCGCATACCGGCTTCGGTGCGCTCACCGTCGCAGGGTTGCAGAAGTAACGACTGGTCAATGTCGCTATCTTCTTCGCGCAGCACGTGCAGCTGATTGTCACCCTTAATACCGTCAACAAATATCTCGCGAACGGTATCGGCAAGGCCAGGGTGGGCTATCCAGGTACCGTCGTGGCCGTTGTCTCGCTCCAGCGTCTTATCGGCATGGACTTTGGCGAGAATTTTTTCGTTTTCAGCCGGATCTTTACTGGGAATAAAAGCCGCCATGCCGCCCATAGCTAATGCACCGCGTTGGTGACAGGTTTTTACCAGTAAGCGAGAATAAGCGTTTAAGAAAGGCTTATCCATGCTGACCACCTGACGGTCCGGCAATACCCGGTCAGCGTGTGCTTTTAGTGTTTTTATGTAGCTGAAAATATAGTCCCAGCGACCGCAGTTCAGTGCGGCAATATGATCTTTTAAGGCGTACAGAATTTCGTGCATTTGGAACACAGCCGGTAAGGTTTCTATAAGTACCGTGGCGCGAATGGTGCTGGTTTTTAAATTGAATTTTTGCTCGGTGAAGTGGAAGACATCTGCCCACCATTTAGCTTCTGCGCTGTGCTCCAGCTTTGGCAGATAATAGTAAACCCCTGTTCCTTTTTGTAAGCGCTGTTGATAGTTCAGTAAAAAGTACAAAGCAAAGTCCATTAAAGCGCCGGGAATTGCCTGACCATTGCGTTGTACGTGTTTCTCAGGCAAGTGCAAACCACGAACTCGGGCAATAAGCAGGGCTGGGTTTTCACCCACTTTGTAGTGTTTGCCACTGCTTGGGTCGGTGTATGTCATGCCGCCAAGGTTGGCGTCACGTAAGTTAATTTGGCCATTGACCATGCCGTCCCAGGTAGGCGATTGTGAGTCTTCAAAGTCGGCCATGTAGCAGTCGACGTTGGCGTTCAACGCATTAATCACCATTTTCCGGTCGACAGGCCCGGTAATTTCCAGGCGTCGCTTTTGTAAATCTTTAGGGAGTGGAGCGATTTTCCAGTTGCTTTCGCGAATGTCCTGGGTGTTGGGGTCAAAGTCGGGGAGGGCGCCACTATCGTAATTAGCTTGTCGCTGCTGGCGCTTTTCCAGTAACTCATTTAAGCGGGGCTGAAAAGTATCGATCAGCTCTGCCAGAAACTCCTGATGTTCGTCGCTAAATAAAACTTTAGCCTTGTCGTCGAGTGGTTGGCTGAATTGAAATAAATTGTTCATTTTTGAATCCGTTGTTACTGATTTGTTAACACGGATTAAGAATAGGCGCTGGTCACACCATTAGTCTAATTTATGCAGTAAATTAACGGTATTCACGCAGGTTATTTTGATGTTGCAGTTAGCTGTGTCTAAAATTCGAGCGGGGCAAGTCTGACTAATCTTTTAAATACTATTTTAATAGTATTTAAAAGGGTATGGAGCGGCTGTAGATAGATAATTCTATTTAAATAGACTTTTAGATGAGTGTAAGAGAAGGCATTGGCCCTCTCTTACACATTACGGAGTTTAGATTCTAAAGCGTTTGACTAATTCGCTCAGACTAACAGCCAAGCGTGACAGCTCGTCACTAGACGCGTTGGTCTGTTCGGCACCGGACGCGGTTGAGTTAGACAGGTCGCGAATGCTGACCAGGTTCTTATCAACGTCACGAGCCACGTTGGCTTGCTCTTCTGCGGCACTGGCAATGGACGTGTTGTGATTGTTGATTTCGCTGACCGCAGTTGCAATAAGTTGCAATGCTTCGCCCGCTTCACGAGCCACATCGAGTGTGCGAGTCGCTCGTTCCATGCTTTTCTCCATGGTTGATACAGAGCGGTCGCTGGATTCGTTAATGGCCTTAACCATGTCCTCAATTTCAACGGTCGACTGCTGAGTCTTGTGAGCCAAAGAGCGTACTTCGTCGGCAACCACCGCGAAACCACGGCCAGACTCACCGGCACGAGCCGCTTCAATAGCTGCGTTAAGGGCCAGTAGGTTGGTTTGCTCGGCAATACCGCGGATAACTTCCAGTACTTTAGTAATGCTGGTGACTTTCTCGGCAAGCTCGGTCACGTTGCTTGAAGAATCGCCAATCTCTTGCGAGAGCTCTTCAATAGCGCGGACGGTTTCACGTACCCGGCCATCGCCTTGCTGTGCTTGGCGGTTAGCTTCCTCTGAGGCTTCAGAAGCGTTTTGCGCGTCCTGAGCAACGGTTTCAACCGCGGTTGTCAATTCGTTTACAGCGGTGGCTGCTTGTTCAAGCTCTTCCGATTGCTGCTGAATAGTGCGGGTCGAGTCCTGAGTTACTGAACTTAATTCTTCTGATGTAGAAGCCAACTGTTCAGAAGACTCAGAAATTGTGCTGATGGATTCGCGCAGCTGCTCTTGCGTGGTGCGCAACTGACGCAACAGTTGTGCGGGTTCGTCTTCGCCTTCAACTTCAATAGAGCGGGTTAAATCACGTGCTGCAATAGTTTTCGCAAAGTCGACGGCGGCAGTGATAGGCTTCACGATACTTCGGGTCAGCACGATAGCAAACAAAGCCATTAGTGAAATAACAACAACTAGTGCAATAATAACTGCGATATTTGCGGCTGAACTCACATCTTGAGCTTCCTCAGAAGCTTCATCAATTAGAGCCATTTCACGAGCCAACAATTCATCTAACTTTCCTGAAATTTTGTCGGTTAGCGGCAAAATATTGTTTTCACGAATAGAGTCAATGGCATCAGTAAGGCCGGCATCGACTAATTTGTCGAACTGGTCATTGAGTTTCCAGAACTCTTTGTCTAACGCCATATACTCTTTGAAGAGCTTCCGAGCTTCGGCATCTTCAATTGTAGCCTCGTATTCGTCTTGGTTACGTTTCAATGCATCGATAGCGTCTTGAAGACTTTCTTTATACTTCGCCAAGCGTGTTGGGTCATCCACATAAGTTGCCACGTTGGCAGAGTGAATGCGCACTCTCAGAAATTCGCGGTCCAGATCGTTGACGTTATCAACGGCAGGGACTTGCTCATTACTAATAACATTGAGCTGGGTTTCAATGGCGCCCATACGGTTTAGAGCAAAAATGCCTAAAATTAACGTCAGTATTCCGATCAGTCCGAAGGCCGCACCGGCGCGAGCCCCAATTGAGAGCTGTCGTATCATGGTGGTATCCCTTTTTAATCAACACTTTTTGTTCTTATGCCAATGCCAATCCAATTTTGATTTCGATCAACAAGGGCAACTTATCCCTTTTATCGGCAGCTAGTCGGAAAAACAATAGCTTTTTAATAACTTTTTTAGTTTTTCTTGAGTCGGTTCAATAGTTTCGGTCAATAAATACTCGTCGGGCTGATGCGCTTGTTTTATTGAACCGGGGCCCATAACTAAGGTTTCGCAACCTAACTCTTGCAGAAAAGGTGCTTCGGTGCAGTAGTTTACGGCCTGCGCTTGTGACTGCGAGACTTTTTCGGCGAGTTGTACCAAGGCTGTGTCAGGCGCTTGCTCAAATGCAGGAACTGGGTGGTGCAACGAGATAAGTTCGACACTGCCCGGATAGCGTTTTTGTATGCCTTTGGTTGCTTTATGCAAATGGACGTAGAGTTCATCGACAGATAATCCGGGGAGAGGGCGCACGTCTAAATGGAGTTCACAACAGCCGCAAATACGGTTGGCGTTGTCGCCACCATGAATGTGCCCGAAGTTCATCGTTGGTTGGGGCACAGTGAAGCTTGAATTTGAATATTTATGCTTAAATTCTTCTTTGAGTTGCATGAGTGAAGAAATGACTTCGTTCATAAGTTCAATAGCATTAATACCCAGCGCTGGATCGGAGCTGTGACCAGAGCGGCCGGTAATGCGAATGACCTCGCTCATATGGCCTTTGTGTGCATAAACAGGGCGCATGTCGGTAGGCTCGCCTATGACACAATAATCGGGGTGAAGGTTAGCAAAGCGACTGACTTCACGTGCACCATTCATGGTGGTTTCTTCGTC
>Ga0208449_1000719_pt1 | contig 20652 bp, 25 predicted proteins | sample MalvireepMed_s17_FD_184247 | JGI IMG/M metagenome (GOLD analysis project Ga0208449, IMG submission 184247) | Marine viral communities from the Global Malaspina Expedition - Malaspina viral metaG DeepMed_s17 (SPAdes) (version 2) | ecosystem: Environmental > Aquatic > Marine > Oceanic | place...
ACGTATGCCCCAGGTGGTCCCAAGCGGAGTTAATAGCTCAGGCATTGGTGGGTTATCTGGTGGTAGTCAGACCGCTCAGATGACCACATATTCCACGGTTAGTTCCGTATTCGCAGCGGTAAGTAAGATTTCCGAGGCTGTGGCGTCTGTCGAGTGGCACCTGTACCGGGGCCCTGGCACGAGCAACGAAGTGGTCCAACATGACGCCTTGACCCTCTGGAATTCCGCCAACCCATTTGAGACTCGCCAAAATTTCTTGGAAACATCTCAGCAGCACTTTGAGCTAACAGGGGAAATGTGGTGGGTAATCATCCGGGGCGCGAGTGGGAAGCCCGTGGAAATATGGGCCATCCGGCCCGACCGTATGCAACCCATAAAGAGCCACGACGAATTCCTGACCGGTTACGTTTATACCATCGGCAGCGAGAAGATACCCATTGACCGCGAGGACGTGATATTGACGCGGCACCCCAATCCTTTAGACCCCTATCGTGGCATGGGGCCGATCCAATCCCTGCTACTAGACCTCGGCTCTGAGGTGGAAGCGGCCAACTTCAACCGCGCCTTTTTCCGCAACGATGCCACGCCAGGTGGGATAATCCAGGCTGAGCGTAGCATGAGCAAGCCAGACTTTGACCGAATGGTACAACGGTGGCAGGAATTCCACCAAGGTACGAGCAACGCGGGCCGTATAGGGTTTTTGGAAAAGGCCACATTCCAGGAGCGGAAGTACACCCAGCGTGATATGCAATACGTCCAACTCCGCGATAGGGTGCGGGACCAAGTACTAGCGGCCTACGGCGTCCCCCTGCCCATGCTGGGAGTGATGGAAGCTCCGAGCCGGGCCAACGCGCAAGCATCGGAGTACATATTCGCACGTTGGACGATACAACCCAGGTTGGCGCGAATACGCGAATCACTCAATCACAAACTGCTGCCCTTATACCGAGAGCGTGGCTTACACTTCGAGTTCGCCGACCCGACGCCTAATCACCGTGAGCTAGACCTTGAGGAGGCAACTAAGGGATACGACTCGGGGATTTTAACTCAGGACGAAGCGCGGGGCCTCTTAGGGCGTGAACCTATAGACGGTGGCGACTCCTTCAAGCCAGCAGGGGCCGAGCCGTTTATGGCTTTGTCGGCGCGGAAGCAATACGCTCTGGGCGGAATTACTAAACAACTAACCCCCATCGAAATCGCAGAACGGGCCATGCTCTTGGCCTGGACGCGGCGGCTGGAGGCCGAGCGGGAGGGGCTGGTGGCGTTCCTGGAGGAGAACCTCGGGAAACAAACCTCGCCTATTGTCCTGAGTGTATCCTCGCAATTGCGTACCAAAATAGAGCTAACCGATGTCCAGGGCTACAACTGGGATTGGTGGGTCAAGTACGGGGCGGAAGTCACCGAGGAATTACAGGCCGCAATCCGCATAGCCATGGTGAACGAATTCCCCCAGATGGCAGCGACGGCGGACCAACTAGCGGCCACCTACGCGGAACGTCGAGGGGCGCGGTTGCTGCGGATAGACGGGGACTTGAACTTGGTCAACGCCGTCCAGAACCGCGTCAATACTCTGGTGGCCCGCACCATCGAAAACGGGGAGAGCTTGCAGACCCTACAAGCTAATCTCCGTAAGGACATAGCGTTTAGCCCCGAGAGGGCCAGGGTGATAGCCCGCACCGAGACGGCCACGGCCCAAGGCCAGGGGGCGAAGGAAGCGGCCAACCAGCAGGACTTAAATCAGAAGCGGTGGATAACCCAGGCTGATGAATTGGTGTCTGACGAGTGTCTCGCCAATGCCAGCGAGGGTTGGATAAGCATCGTTGACCCGTTTAGCAGCGGGGTGGACACGATACCCCAACACCCAAACTGCCGGTGTAATGTACGCTATCGGCGGTTTGACCCCGAGGAAAAGGGCCTGAGCGTTGTGCGGGCTGTTGATTGGCTTTGCCCCACCTGCCGTAAGGCAGACACCGTAGTCCCCAACCGCGACGGGCCTGGGCTCTTTTGCCGACGGTGCGCCAAGGTACTTGTATGACCTACTTGACACCCTACAATATGTGGTGCTAAGTTGTAATCCTTCCTCTACAGTGATCCCGATCATGGTACCTCCAGAACGTGGCTCCTCGGCGGGTTGGGCGCTTGCCGGGGAGTCATTAAAAACTGAATAAGTAGACCCGCCAAGAGCGGCCCGTAGAACCAAGGGTTCACTCTCACGATACCGGACGTGGGGAGTGGACCCTTTTTTGTTGTCTGAGAGTGGAGCATGGTCTACCAAATCAATAATACTAGTTACAAATCGCGGCAACCATTTGATGACCACGACGGCAAAGGGTCCGGTGGATGGGTGTGTAAATGACTACTACTACGCGAAATCTAGCGCGGTTGGATAAGATTACCCGAGGCGAGACTAAGGTCTTGGATGGCCCCACAGGGCGCATATCCGCCGTAGTGTCCACCGAGGCTAAAGACCGCGATGGGGACATAGCCCGCGTAGAGGGCTGGCAGCTAGACAACTTTATGAAGTTGCCCCAGATGATTGACTCCCACCGTTACGCCACCATAGAGGCCGTCATAGGCCGTTGGGACGTGATGGAAGTGCGGGGCAAGTCTCTAGTGGGTGAGGGCACCTACTTTATTGACAGCCCCAACCCGAGGGTAGCAGACCTAGCCCGACACGCCATGTACTTAGCCAAGAACGGCCTAGGGGCTTTTAGCGTCGGGTTTATCCCCGATATGTCTAAGGCCAAGGAATTGCCAGGCAGCGATAGCTTTTTCCCGAGCTTTGAATTCAAGGGTCAAGAACTCTTGGAAGTGAGCCAAGTGTCGGTCCCCGCCAACCCCGAAGCACTCCAACGCATGAAGGGTGTACACCCTGAGATAGACAACATCGTGGACGCCATGTTGGACACCATGCCACAGCAAGGCGACGCCGAAGATGGGCTCACAAGTATATGCTTGTACCTTTCCAGCCTTGGCATGGACGGCGATTTGATTACCAAGATTGTAGAGGACAAGCGCATATCCATCATCATCGACGTGGACGACGCGCCGTTGTCTGATCCCACCGTTGATGCCGTGATGGACGCGGTAGGAGCACAACTCGACACCAATGACATTAGCAATCCAGGCAAGGCAATACGTGAAGGACTAAGGGAGGCTTTACATGGCTAAGACTATAGAGCTTACGGTACCCGACAACGCGGACGATCTGGAGGAGGTACTGAACAACGAGGACAAAGTCAGAGCGTTGATGCTGAACCCCGACGGCTTAAAATCATTCATTACCGAGTACGCTAATGAGGTTTACAGCCACGACCCAGACATGATTGGGCAGGCGCGGGATGCTGTCACAGATGGCCTCAAAGGGTTCATGGAGCGAGAGGGGTTCACCGGGTCCGACACTCCCAACGCTGCGAACCTCAAGCGGCTCCCGATGGACACCGCGACGGCAGGGCGCATGGCTAAAGACGGCGGGGCCGACTTGCCTTGGTTCCGTGGTATGACCATAGCCCAGAAACACGCTGCCATATCCGCCTATGAACCCGAGGCCGTGGGTGCTGCGATTGACGGTATATTCGAGCGTGTGGGCAGTTATTACCAGAACGTCGCGGCGGTGGCTGACGCTTATTGGTTCAGCCAAGGATTGAAGGGACTCACCGAAGCCAGGGTGAAAGTCCTGAACGAAAGCCAGGGTGACCAGGGTGGGTTCCTAGTCCCCGAGGAATTCAGGGTGCAATTGTTAGCCCTGGCCCTAGAGAGTGCCTTGGTGCGGCCTCGGGCGATGATAATCCCCATGACGGGGCTGACTGTCCGCATCCCGGCCATACGTGACACCACTCACGCCTCCACGGTGTTCGGTGGTATCCAGGCTTATTGGACTCCTGAGTCCGGCACGTTCACCCAGACTGAGCCGACCTTCGGTCAAGTGCGGTTAGACGCTGGTAAGTTGATGGGCGGCACCCGTGTCACCAATGAGCTAATCCGCGACAGCGTGATATCACTAGAAGCCATCCTGAACCGGCTATTCGCACAAGCGATCGCGTACTTCGAGGACGACGCATTTATTAACGGCGTCGGCGCGGGCCAACCCATCGGCATCTTGAACGCCGATGCGATGGTGACAGTCTCGAAGGAAACCGGCCAGGCCGCCACCACTATCGTATGGGAGAACATCGTGAAGATGTACTCGCGGATGCTCCCATCTTCGTTGGGCAACTCCATTTGGTACGGCCACAATGACATCTTCCCCCAACTCGCCACCATGTCGCTGAACGTCGGCACCGGTGGTTCCGCTATCTGGATTAACCAAGGTGTGAGCGGGCCTCCGGCTACCATCTTGGGGCGTCCACTTTTCCTGACCGAGAAGGCCCAGACCCTTGGGACGGCTGGGGACTTGGTGCTGGTGGACCCGAGTTATTATCTGATTGGCGACCGGCAAAACCTGGAAGTCGCCAGTTCCATGCACACCCGGTTTAACACCGACGAAACCGAGTGGCGGTTCATCGAGCGTTTGACCGGCAAACCTTGGATTGACAGCGCGTTGACTCCCAGGAACGGCTCAAACACTGTGAGCCCATTCGTGAACTTGGCAACACGTAGTTAATCAACCCATCCTAGTAGGGGCGTCGTAAGAGATGCACTCAAACAATAGGAGCGTAAGGAAATGAGCCAACGACTATCGGAACATGCAAGCGTATCTATGGCCAGCCCCAGCGCCGTGGACATTGGGGGCACCAACAACCCGACTGCCTACGTGAGCATGAAAGCGTATGCCAGGGTCAACCTCTACAACGAACTGGGCACCTGGGATAGTTCGGATGACCTGGACGAGTGCCGGTTGCAACAGGCCACCGATACTTCTGGCAGTTCGGTCAAGGACTTAACCTCCGACGCCAGTGGCGGGAATTACGATACCGACAACCCCGTCGATGCCGACGGTGATTTCGTGATTATCGAGGCGCGTGGTGAGGACTTGGATTTGGACGCCAGCACGCCCTTTGACGTTGTGAGGGGTTACGTGGCTGAGGGTGGGAATACTGGTCAAGACGATTGCGCCTGCAACCTAACCCGCTACGGCTACGGCTACCCCCAGAAGGAACTCCAAGGGGCGGCGGTGACGGGGAGCAAAGTCTACGTGGACACCGGTACCTAAACCAAGATGCTGGAACTGGTAATACACCCCCAGGGCAACAAGCGGGAAGTCCCGCCGGACGTACCTATTGGGTACTGGCTAGATGAAATGCGCGAGCTAGCTAGTCGCTCTGACCGTGATGAACTGCTGGCCGAGTTAGCTTGGACTCATCCTGTCATGGAATACCTAGAGCCTGCGTTACTCGTGAGGTTCAAAGTTCAGGCATTAGTCTGGCGGCAGCACACAGGAGCCTTTCCCGAGGAAGTGGCCTACTGGTGGCCCGTCCGGTTGGGACGGCGGCGGGGCCAAGTGCCCCACATGGTCAAAGTCGCGGAAGCTATAATCGACACGGAGGGGACCCTCCACTGTGGGTTCTGCGAGGCGCGTTGGAGCGCGCACCACGATGGGAGTCCCTACGGCATCAGGTGTAAATTGTGCGATCGTCTATGGACGGTGGTTCTAGACGAAAGGAGGATAGGCTAGTGGCACAAGTACTAATCGAGGAAAACGGCCTTCAATGGACGGCCAGGTGTCCGAACTGTTCTGACCATTTCTTAATTACTGAGGAACAAGAGCGGGACGGGAAGCAAATCGCGGTACCCAATACCAGCAAGGCACCCAATGTGTGTCCAAGGTGCAAATGCCCCATGGACCCTGCCAAGTCGCGGCAATTCGCCGACAAGCGGGCAGTAGCGGACGCCCTGCCGGGCCAGTCCCCGATCATCCGGGAAGTCACGGTGATGGAGCCGACGCAGGATAGCGTCGGGCCAGATGATGACGACGATGACGATGATGACGAAGACGAGTAAGCAACCCCGTAGGACAAGGGGCAAGGGCCGTCCAATCAAGGGTTGGGACAAGATTATTAAAGGCCCGCAGACCGTCCAAAAAGTATACAAACAACCAATAACTGGCAACACAGGTTAGAACCCTAAAGCTAGGAGAAGTCAACATGTGGACACTATTGAAGACCCCATATCTCAGAGGCAACCCGCTGGTTATCGCCCTGGTGGTAGCCTTCGCGCTTGTAGATCAAGTGCGGGGGTGGCTGGACATCAACCTTGGTCGGTTCCCGGTATGGTTCAAGCGGTTTTATATCGGCATGGTGTTCTACCAGTTCGGCGCGATTGCCGACCCAGAGTGGCGGACGGCCAGACGGCCTGCGCTCCACATGTGGTTATATGGGATAGTGCGGCGGGTTTACTATGAGCAGCGCGTCTCCTATCTACGGTGGCAACGGTGGGGCAATTGGCAATACCTCCCCATCGCTGGCGGTGTTACCCGCTCGGCCCCTATGTCCCCGCTATTTTACAGGCAGCAGCCGGGTGGCTTTCCGTTTGTATCCGACGGGTCTAAATATTCGGGCAACATTTTCTTCGTGGACGATGGGACTGACACGGGCGGCACCACCGCTGGCTTCGGCCAGCATCCCGACAGGGCCGTGACCGATATAGACGCCGCCTATGACCTATGTACGGCTTCTCAGGGCGACACGCTTATAGTGCTCACCGGACACGCGGAAACTATAACCAACTCTGACCGCATCACTATGGACGTGGCGGGGGTTGACATACAGGGGCTGGGCCGTGAGTTAGCTAAGCCCACTGTCACTTTTGGCACTGACACCACGGCCGATGTCGTGATTAGCGGGGCGAGTAACTACCTAGGCAATCTCCGATTTGTGTCGGATGTTGACTCCCTAGTCAACTTCCTCGATGTGGGAGTTGGCAACCTCGTGGTTGAGGATTGCGATTTTGTCACTAGTTCTGCGAAAGAGGCTGTGTGCTTCGTTGACATAGCCACGACGTTTGACAACTTCACATTCCGCCGTTGCACGTTCTTGCAGCCTACGGACCCCGCAGGCACAGACGGCAATGCTGGTACTGGTTGCATCTTTTGGGTGGACAGCGAGAATATCTTGGTGGAGGATTGCCGTTTTTATGGCAACTTCGAGACGGCGGTGTTCCATAATCGCACCACTGCGGGAAAAAACCTGTGGGTGTTGAACTGTCATGGCATTCAGAATCTTTCTGGTGCCGAGCCATTCCAGTTAGTGGACGGTCAGACCGGTGCTATGGTAGGTGGTGGCTTCGTCACCCCAGCAGAGACGGCGGTCACTGAAGCCACATTAGTAGGAACTCTCGGGGCTGGGTTTTTCGTATTGCCACCGGGTAATTTTGGAAATGACGGTGGAGCCGGTGGACAGGGCGGCATCATCATAGCTACGCCGAGCTAGGAGTATCCACTGTGGTACAAAAAGATAGAAATGTCATCGGGCAGCAAATCGTGGTAACTGTCGCCAAAACCCGACCCTCTAACACCACCGCGTATTCTGCTGGTGACGTAATCTCCGAAAATGCTTCCAGTGGAACCGCCTGGACCTTTGATGCCGTCGTTCATACCAACGGGGGTAGCGGTCGTATTGTCCGGGCCGCTTTCCTGGATGATGACACAGCCCATACTAATCAAGTCGCTTTGTTATTGTTCAGCGTGACTCCTACGAGTGCGCTAAATGACAACGGTGCCAATACCGCGCCGATCCTCGCGGATAGCGACAACTTTATCGGGTCAATTGATTTTGACGCGTCGAAAGACTTTGGCACAGGATTTTCTTTTGCGGTCGCCACTGAAGGCAACAGCAAATTGCCAATGCCGTTTAGATGCGAGGAGGGCGATGACGCCATTTATGGCATCCTTGTAGCTGTTGACGCCCTAACTCCGACATCGGGCGAGGTGTTCCGCATCAATCTGGATATTGAGCAGGATTAGATGTCCTGGGCGCAACTACTCAACATAGTTCGCGAGAACCGTGGGGACGCAGCGAGGGTGCAACAAGACCCCCCCGTGGCGTGCCCCATCGATGGAGCTATCCTCGTTATTCGCGCTGATGGTATTCGGAATTGCCCTATTGGGAATTATCGTTGGCCCCGGTGAACCTAACAATTTAAACCCGTTATAGCAAGACCGTAGCTATTATGCAGCTTAGAAAGCAGGGGTTGTAATGGCAAATTGGCTTTGCTCTCGCGAGTCCGTTAAGCGAGCTCTCGGCATCAATGGTATCGCCCGCGATAGGTTTATCGATGAGGCGATAGAGTCCATGAGCCGAAGTATCGAGAGATGGTGTCGCGGGCGCATATTCATTCCACAGACTCAGACCCGCGATTACCGCTGGCCCCCACGCCAGTCCTCAAAGGGTGGCACCCTCTGGCTGGATTTCGACTTGTTGTCGGTGACTACGCTCAAATCCGAGGCGCAGAATACCAGCCCCACCACCATAGCCGCTACCGACTACTTTACGGAGCCGACCAATGAAGGCCCGCCTTATGACCGGATAGAGATAGACGCTTCTAGCTCTGCGGTTTTCGCTTCAGGGGACACGCCACAGCGTTCGATATCTGTGGCGGGCTCCTGGGGTTACTCCAACAACACGCGCTCGGTGGGTACCGTGGCTTCGGGTTTGGCTTCTAGTGCAACAGACACTGAATTCGTTTGCTCCGATGGTTCCGTGATAGATGTGGGCGACACGCTCTTAATCGAGAGTGAGCAACTATTCGTGAGTGAGAGAGACTTCGCTGCCCTCGGGTCCGTACTGGTGAACGATGCGGGGATTACCGCTAGTCAAGCGGACAATACCATTACGCTGGACACTAGCCATGGTGTTGTGGCGGGTGAGGTTATCCGGTTGGATTCGGAACAACTCTATGTGGAAATGGTAGACACCAACCTCTTGACGGTAATTAGGGCCTACAACGGCACTCTGCTGGCTACACACGCCGATAATACAGCAGTCCATATAAACCGCACCTTGACAGTGGAAAGGGCCATAAATGGCACCACAGGGGCAACCCACGCGGATACTACGGCGATGTCCAAGTACGAGCCAGAGTACAACATAGTGGCGTGGTGCCGACGTGAGGTAATCGCTCAATTGCTGCAGGAGAAGGCGGGTTGGGCGCGGGAGATAAACAGTGGGGAGGCGGCTAGAGAATTCCAGGGTGTGGACATTGAAAAGCGGCGGATCATGGATATAGATCATTACCAGCCCCTGAGGATGGGGGCAATATGACGATGCCGCAGGAAATGCAGGAACACGGTAACGACATGGCTATCACGGTGCTCTCGGAGCTACTACGCGGGTTAGAGTATGGGGACATGGAGTTGGAGTCTTTGGCTCAGATGCGGGGCTACGTCGAGACTACGACACCCGAAGCGGCAGCGCGGGACTTCGCGGCGACGGGGACTATGACTTACGTCGTCCAGGTACGCCCAACCAACGCACCGAAGTTTGCCCAGAGGCCGGTGGTCTAGATGGTGACGCTCCGGGTAGACGTGCGAACTAAAAGCAAGCTATTCGCTGCCCGAGTGCCGGGTATCAATCGGATCGCTGGCGAGGTAGTCCGAGAGCTAATCAAGTTGGGCTTAGACCGTTTAGATGAAATCCTACGGCCTCGCCCCGCAGGGGTTTATTTGTCGGTTAGTCAGGCAGGACGTAATAAGGCAAGCACCGGACACTTTAGGCGCAGTGTGAACGCAGTCCATAGCAAATCGGCTAGTCGTATACAGTCCAATGTTATTTATGGCCCGTGGTTGGAGGGGGTATCAAGCAGGAATCAGGCCACGCGGTTTAGGGGCTATTCAATGTTCCGCAAGACAGGACAAGAAATTGAGAAAATGGCTAGCCCCTTGTTGGAGAAGCGGGTCAACAAGTTCATACGGAGCTTGGGATAATGGCCTTTTTGATCAGGGACACGATGGGCGTGATTCGAGACGAGCTCTTGAAGGTCCACTACTTCTCCAGGGTGGAGTTGGGCGAACCGAAGTCTGCGCCGGTGGACGCTGGGATAGTGGTTTACTTTTGGATGGAGTCGATACAGGTGGTGGCTTTAACGCTGGATAAGACCATTGAGGTCTATACGCTTACTGTGCGGGTCCACTCGGGGTTATTCCAAGAGCCGGTGGCGGACATCGAAACCGACATGCAAGAGGCGGTGAGCAAGGCAGATGAGGCGTTATTCGCCAACTTTACGTTAGACAACAAGGTACGCCACATTGACGTTGCAGGGATTTATGGTACGGGCTACCGAGTGGATTGGGGTCACGCGGACATCGGTGGGACGCTCTACCGTGTGGCGGACATCACTCTCCCGTTGTTGGTCGATGATTCAGCAGCATTGGCAGCATAAGGGACGTGAAATACGCAAAACTATTGGCGGTGAACATGATACTGGCCATAGCCTGGGTGAGTGAATGGACTTTATTCCCTTTGGTTGTGCGCTGGGCAAAAAAGGAAAAGGATAGTGATGGCGAATAAAAAGGCTGGCTCCCGAAAGCTCATTGTTTGCAACCCCCATGCTATACCCGATGGTATACCGTTGATGGAGTATGCCGACGGAGAGCAATTCTTTGACGGAGATGAATTCACGGTCCGTCCGGGGACCACTGAGGCGATGATTGATAGACGCATCGCACAGGGTTACTTGAAGGAGGTGTCCCATGGCTAAGCGGTCGGGCTTGGGGATGGAATTTTACTTAGGGGGATATGATCTAAGCGGCGATGTTGCGGCATTGGATAACATCTCTGGGCCGCGGTCGACCTTTGATGTACACGGCATCAATAGGTCAGCAGTGGAGCGGGTGTTGGGTAGAGCGGATGCAGAGATTGACTTCTCGGTGTTTTTTAACGATGCCGCTGGGCAAGAACACCTGGCCCTCCGTAGTCTACCCACTACCGACCGTGTAGTCTTGGCGAATATTAGCTCCACATTAGGGGACCCGTCTGTATTTATGAACGCCAAACAGATTAATTACGATTGGAATAGAGGGGCAGACGGGTCATTGATGGGAACGGTGCAATGCTCGGGGAATAATGCGCCCTTGGAATGGGGGACATTATTGTTACCCGCAGCCACCATATCATCGGCGGGCAACTCGGCATCGGAAAATAACGGCGGAGCTAGTTCTTACGGTCTATCAGCCGTGATCCATTGTACGGCGTTTAGCGGCAGTAATTACACCGCCACTATCCAGCAAAGTTCGGATGATGGCAGTAGTGATGCCTTTGCCACATTGAAAGCATTCACCCAGATTACTGCAGTCAATGCATCTGAGCGGGTAACTGTGACTGGGGCTGTCGAACAGTATCTTAGAGTCAATCACGCCGGTTCATTCTCCAGCGTTGATGTTGTAATCGCCACCCGCCGGGGCGTGGCCAATGACGTGGAATTGACAGCATAATGGTGGATAGGCATGTAGGGCCAGGCTTGTTGATTAAATACCCCCTACCCCACAACCGCATATTTCGGGTAAACCGAGGCCGTCGGGAACGGACTAGTAGAGGTGGGTTTATTTTTGTGAAGGATGCGAGGTGGTTTGAGTCTGCGGATTGTAGGGCTGTCGATTGTGAAGCCTATGCCCAGGGGTGGACTACGATGGTAGACACTAGCAGTGAACTGGGACAGAGGCAGGCCCATTATATCCGCAAGGATTCGGGAAGGCATTTCACCGAACAGAGACAGGGGCCGGAAGAAATTGTGGTGTTTCAGTTTTACCCCGAGCAAAAGTGTTTTGGAGATCACACGCGCCCCATTGAGCGAGACCCGAGGTTCATTCTGCGGGGCCGGGACCATTCAACGGAAGTCGATTACGACGAATTCTTTGACACATTTAACGAAACCACGGAGCAAATTAGGCAAAGTAACAGGGAGGTATAAATCATGGCGAAAGAAAGCGGCTTAGGATGGAGTACGGCATCAAGGGATGATAGCGCGGGAACTTTACGGGCGTTGGTGAATGACGTCACCAACGTAGATTTTGCGACTCCACGGAATACCCAGGATATCACTGGCATGGACAAATCGGCTATGGAGCGGCTGTTATTGTTGGGCGATTATTCGAGCACCTGGACTATCGTTTTTAACGACGGGTCTAACGCGATGCACGATGTCCACAAGACGGTATGCTCGGCAGACGTGCTGCGTAGTGAGTCCCTGGTTATCAGTGGTCAGACCCTCAACAACGAAGTGGCATTAACCGACTATGCAATCAATCGCGCTGCTACCGGCGAATTAGTGGCTTCGTGCCCTGCGGTTTTGTCCAGTGGGACAGACCCCACTTGGAGTTAAACCATGCCAGCTAAAAACGGGGCTATCTCAAAATACAAGAGCCGGTTTAAGCTAGAGGCTAAGACGGCCCACATCACACTGGACGCCAGCACTGGTTATCCTGGGTTGGAAATGGAAGCGCGGCTGGAAATCAGCATTGACGAATTCTTGCATTTCCGGACGGGTATTGGTGCGGACGTAGACGTTGACTCGGACCAATTGGTGGCCTTGGTCCTGATGTTCGGCGACAAGATGTTGATGGGGTGGAATCTCGACGATGAACATGGGAAACCAGTGCCATCATCTGGCGCCGAATTGTCCAAGCTCCCGATGGCGTTGTCGATGCAGATTATCAAGTCCTGGCTGGACGCTATAGCGGACGTACCCGCCCCTTTAGACAACGGGTCGAACTATGGCAACGGTTCGGGGATGGAGTCGCCCGAGATGGAAGCGTCATTGGCAAGCCTGCCGAACTCGATAGGGCCGAAATAATTGATGGGCTGTGTCGCAGATATAGTTGCCTACCCTCCGAGCTATTGGCTGAGGACGCCAGTCTCTTGTTCCCTATGGTTGTGTTGGTGGGTCTGGGTAAGGACATGGAGAACCAGTAGTGGCTAATGAAGTCCAAATAATAATCAGTGGAACCAGTGCTGGGGCTGACAAGGCGTTTAAGGGTGTCCAGAGTTCCTTCGCCAAGCTCCGGGCTGGCATCATGGGTCATAGCAAGGCCATAGGGCTGGGCATGACGGCTATGGGCGGTGCTATAGTCGGTAGTTTGGGTTTAGCCTTGAAGTCCTACCAGCAACAGGAAATCGGCATCAACCGACTAGACCTAGCCTTGCGGAACGTAGGGGTCAGTTACGCGGGGCAAAAGGCGGAGATAGAAGCGGTAATCGAAGCCCAGCAGCGCAAGACCAACTTTGGGGATGAAGCCCAAAGGGACGCGCTACAAAAGCTGGTTACTATAGGTGGCAAGTGGGAAGGAACACTGGACGCCTTGCGTGTCACCACGGACGTGGCAGCTGGCGCTAGCATAGACCTGAACGCCGCTGCCCTGTTGGTGGGTAAGGCGATAGCCGGTGAGACGTCGAGCCTGTCGCGGTACGGCATAATATTGGAGAAGGGGGCCACCCAAACTGAAATAATGGCGGCGTTGACCAAGCAGTTCGGTGGTGCGGCTGAGGCAGCGGCGGACCCACTCACTCAGCTTAAAAACCGTATGGGCGATGTATTCCAAAGTCTTGTTGCGGAATTGATGCCTGCGATTAACAAGGCGGCGACGGTCATTGAGAAGATAGCGCGTAGGATAATCGAATTCACCGAGGCCCATCCCGAATTGGTGAAATGGTTGGGGGTGGCGGCTGGTGCGATTGGTGGATTGATGCTAGTACTGGGCCCGCTTTTGATTGCGTTACCAGCTATAGCAGCGGGGTTTGGGGTACTGGGCGGTGCAATCACTGTAGCCACCGGGCCAGTGGGCCTCATAGTGGTCGCGATTGCTGGACTCATAGCCATGGCCACCAAGATGGGAGCGGATTGGGGCAAGATATGGGATACGGTCAAAGTTGCGATACAGGGCGCAGGACGAGTAATCACCAATGCTATCGATGGGATTAAAGGGGCCTTGTCGTTTCTGCCGGGCCTACCTGGATTATGGGACGATGCCACGAGTGCGGTTGAGAGGCAACGCACGGCAGTACAAAACCTCACGTCGGACATGGATGGGCTAAGCGTAGCTAAGCTACAATCTCGGCTCATTGAACTTAATAAGTTAGAAGATGAAGCTGTCCAACGATTGAAGGATTTGGATATAACGGGTATTCGCGATGCTGTGCGGGAAGCGGGGCGCATGGTCTTCCCAGCTATTTTCAAAGGGCCCGAGTTTAGTCGGGAGGAAATACTTGCGGACTTGCGCCGTGTGAAGGACGCACAATCCAAAAACCAAGAACAACTAAAAAGTCTGGAACAAGCAACGATACAAGAGACAATAGCAACCGAAAATCTTACCCGTGTCCTAGCATTGGCAGAGGGTGGCCTCCGCGATTGGGCTAACGCCTACTTCGATGCTGCGTCGGTCGTTGTGGAATCAGCCACGGCCATGACCACTAGTACACAACAAGCCGTTGGCACTATCAGTGACGAATTAGCGGAATTACAGGCAGCGGAGGACTCCTTTGCTCAGCATGTCTCTGGGGTGCGCGAGAAGTCACTGGCGGCTTTCATGACAAATATGAACCGGCGGTTAGCTTCTGAACGAGCGGCAGCCGTTGTAAACCAGAACCTGGCTGATGTAAAAGAGCAACTGGAAACCCAGATAGCCGATACCCGCCAGCGTTTCCACGACGACTTTATGAGCCAAATCCAAACGAGCATTGACACCAGGGAGCGGGCTGATAGCGCAGCGGCGACTTTAGCGGCCAACGAACTGGCCCGGCAAGAACAACTCAACGGCGCTTTTAACAGGCAGACCGAATCTTTGCTCTTCAATTTCTCTGCCCAAGGCCAAGCATGGAAAGAGTTAGGCGGCAATGCCGAGTCAGTTATCGAAGCTATGATTGCCACCACCGGCGGAGCGGCGGCGAAGATAATCGCTGACCTGATTGCCATGCGGACGGAAGGGGAATCCTTCAAAGAGCTCCTACTCAGGCTTGATACAGAAGGGACAATCAACCTGGAGAACCTAGCGGCGGCATGGGAGAATCTTGGGAAATCGGCAAAGAAGGCATTGGACGTTATCCCTAAGTCCCAACAGGACGCCGCTGCCAAGGCTGCCAACCTAGCTGGCCAACGGGCTTCGGCTCAACTTGATGTTACCGGTTTCCAGAACCTATCTGCTGAGGCGTCGGCGGCAGGCGGGCCCATACCAACATGGGTTACAGAGGGGCTGGCCGAAGCTGTGAGCCGCCTAAATGCTATTCCCACACGGGCTCACGGTGGCCCGCTACGCGCTGGGCAGGCCGCTTTGGTAGGGGAGTTAGGTCCCGAGATATTCCGGGCCAACACGGGCGGCACTGTCATACCCAACAATAAGCTCGGCGGGAGTCTAACCATCAACTTCACCTTCAACGGTGATGTGGTGGCTCAGGACTTCGAGGAACGGGTACAGCGCAGTGTGTTGGATGCCCTGAACGCTGGCGGATACCCTCAGTTGGCTAGGGCATAGATGGCCCCCGTCGCGGCTTACAAATTACAGGTCGATTGGAACGATAACGGCACCTGGACCGATACCGGGGAGGACATCGACATGGGCCGAGTGCGAGGGATTAATTGTTTCAGGGGCAGGGATAGAGCCTCCCAATTGACCGGCTTATCAATTGGCGGGCGGTTTAGCGCACAAGTAGATAACCGGAGCGGGGATTACAATTCCTTCAACTCCAGTTCGCCCATCGCCGGGAATATTGTGCCAGGTAAACCAGTGCGATTGTTAGCTACATCCGCCAGTCAGTCTGATCAGGTGATTTGGCAGGGCCACCTCAGCCGCGTCCGCCCACGGCCGATTAGTGGCGGTGATAACGTGGTGAGATTAGAAGGGCACGGCCCCCTATCCCAGATTAACGTCCATACCATGTCGTTGGCTATGCGGACATCGGAAACTACTAATGTGACTATTGGGGCCATTTTGGATGAAATCGGGTGGCCTACGGGCTTGCGGACGCTGGGAACGGGCCAGACAACCATCACTAGATATACTGCAGATCGTAAGTTCCCAGTGACAGCCATCCGGGAATTAGCCGCGGCGGAGAATGGGTTTATCTGGGAGGGGAACGACGGGAAGATTAATTTTGACAATCGCCACGCGAGGCTCGTAGGGGCTGCGTTGGTGAGTCAAGCCACGTTCAGCGATGCCAGTGGTGCTGCCCGGCCTTATAAAGCGATCGAGCAATTAGACCCGCTTGACAGTTTATTTAATATTTTCAGCGCTGCCGTGACGATATTCTCGGTTGCGAGTATCGCCACCCTATGGACACTGACCCAGGTTGGGACGGCCTCGGTTGCTATAGCACCTGGAGAAAGTTTTACGTGGTGGTCGAGCTACCCCACCCCTGGCACCGCCACCGACGGCGCGTGGGGAGTGGACGCATGGACTACACCGGCAGCCACTACCGACTACACGTTTAACAGCGCAGCCGGTGGCGGTGGCACCAACATCACTGGGAGCATGGGGCTGGCTGCTACTAAATTCGGCAACGCGATGAAATTGGTATTTACCAATAATCACGCGAGTTTAACCGCTTATGTCCAGACTCTGCAGGCTCGGGGAACCGCCATTACCAGTGGCGACCCCATCACGATACGCGAAGAAGACACGACTAGTCAGACCACATATAACACCGAGCGCGAATGGCCAGCCAAGACTGAATACATCCCCACGACTCAAGAGGCTTACGACTGGGCTAAGTTTAATCTGAGCATATATAAGGACCCCATCCCTATGCTGCGTATGACCATCGACGCCAACAGGGACCAAAATATGTTGGACGAAATGATAGACCGGGAGATTGGGGACAGGGTGACGGTGGTGGCCCAGAATACGGCAGACCTGGATATCAATCGGGACTTCTTTGTGGAGGCAATCGAGCATGATATAAGGTCCGACCGTTATCATCAAGTGCGGTATCTCCTATCAGATGCCGAACAATTTTCCGATTGGTGGGTATGGGGAACTTCTAAATGGGGAACTACTACAAGGTGGGCGTATTAGCATGGCGATTCACCCGTTACCAGCGATGCAACTAGCCGAAGAGTTGAAACGACCTATTCAACATGAGGATTATCACGAGGGAGTAGAAGTACGTGAGTTCATGGCAGGTCTATTTACGAGAATGTTAAGACGGGCAGCACCTTCTAAAGTATCTTCTATGCCTGTATTCGCGCGGTTGGACGCTGGCCGGTGGATAGCTGATTGCCCAATGGGTTGTAATGGCGCGGAAATGGTAACTACGGTGGATCCGATATTCTTATGTCTATCGTGCGGCTGTGGCGATATGTGGTGGCCGGTGGAGTTCCCGCCTAACAAAATGGCATTGGAGAATAATTTAAAGCGGCGGGTAGATGTCCAGGGTTGGGCTTGGAATCTTGGGGAAACCATCGCTGATTTGAACCGCGAAGTGGTGGCGCGTGGACTTGAAATGAGGCTAGACTAATGGCTTACACAGCAGTCCCGACAATCACCACAGGGGACGTGGCTACGGCAGCTTGGGGGAACACATATATCAAGGACAACTTCGCGGTTGGTGTGCCAGATATATTTACAGCCGACGGCGAGGTCGTGATAGGCACAGGCGCGAATGCCGCAGAGGTTGTGGCTATTCTGGATAGTAATAACCGGCTCAAACACGAGTATGGGGGTAATGAAGCTGACATCTCGGCTATCACCACCGGGGATACCATCGTGGGCCAGAGTTCCGGGGTAGCTGGATTAGAGACCGCCATGTCTCAAGCCCAGGCGGAAGCGGGGACGGACACCCAGGTACGCGGGGTGACGGCAGCTAGAATCAAGCAAGCGATTGATAGTTTGACGCCAGCAACAAGTCCGGCAAAAATTATGGCTTATCAAACAGGGGGCATATAAATGGCCGCAAAAATGGGTATCCTGGGTGAATCGACTGTTTCAACCACCGGGACGGTGACAGTCTACACCGTACCTTCGTCGAAGGCAGCTCGGGTTAAAGTGTCATTCGTCGTAGATAATTCGTCAGGAGCAGACATTTCATTTGCTGCTAGGGTGGGGATGCCAGGGTCTGAAGTAACATTCAGTCATAGGACGGTATCAGGAGTAGACGTGTACACTGGTATGGTGGAGAGTACAAATCAGCAAGCGTCCGCGATTGGGTTTATTGAAGCTGACTCGGGGGTGCCTACTACGGAAACTGGGGACAAGGCTTCGGTAGTTCCTTTGCCGGTCGATTTCTTTTTGAGTACCGGGGACGTGGTTCAGAGAGTGATTGGCGTAACTAACGCCACCGATGCAATATTTCAAGTAATGGGAGTTGAGGACGATGCATAATACCAAAGTCGAATCGCGAGGGAAGTGCCGCCGATTGTTCTACTCCAAAGTCCCTGGGGATGCCAACCCGACTAACCCTGATTTGCTTCTTGTGATGGGAGTTGCCTCTGGCGGTGGTGGTTTAATGGAGTTAAGTGGGGACGACTTGATAATTGCGACATTCAACGAACATCATGCCCCGACGCGGATTGGTTGTGTTGAGGAATTCTTTAATCCCGTGCCAGCCGCGAAACCCATTTGGATGGACCGGCGTCGGGTAGACGCTTGTAAGGCTGCGGTGGATAATCACCGGGCAGCGAAACAGACGGAGCTAGACTATATCGAGTGGGCGGGGGTGGCCTTGTTTGGCTCCGAGCTTACTCTGCCCAATCTACATAAGGCCCTGCGGTTTGCTGGGTTCGACCCAGAATTGGAGGTAGCGGATCCGGGGAAGTTCGCTGCGCTCAAAGGTGCCTATGCACGACTCGCTGAACTCCGGGCCGAGTGCGAGAAGTGCTGCGATGCCTTATTGGACGAGAGGGACTTGGCAATTACCTTCGAGACGGTTGAACAGAGACAGGCTAGGGAATTGAGGTAATGGAAGGCCGCCTGGGTACGGAGCGAAGATTGGCTACGCTAGAAGCGGAAAATGCTGCGGCTAAGCCGTTGCATGAGCGGTTAGACCAAACGGTTAGGAATTAAAGGGTAAAGCGATGCCAGATAACGCCCACCCTATGTCGGCTAATCTCCACGTAGCGGCCCTCAACCGGTTTAACGACATCGCTGGTGACGCCTACCGCCACGCTGCCACCGATGGGGATTTCCGGGTAGCGTTGTTGCGGGCGAACGACGCGCAGATCATTATGATTGGCACGTTGATAGAGCTATACAAGGGCAGCAACGGCCACCGTCGCCGACGCGACCGCGTGAGGGCAGCGGTCTTGCCCGTCCTCGGCGGTACCGGCGGCATCGGACTATTGATATACATCCGCGACATACTCGACGCCGTGCTGGGACTATAGCCGCTATTGCCGTTTCTCGGCCACCTAACGGCCATACAGCCGTTTTAGCTCGTAACCACCCTAATACCCACCTATGCCCCTTCCGGCCCCAGTAAACGCCACCACCGCCCCGCGCTGATGCCTTCCGGCCATAGTCCGATACTCCCCAACGGCCTACCCACTAAGGGTAGGCCGTTCTTTTTGTTGCCAATAGTAACGCGCAGAACATTGACATACGGCCATCGTATCCTTAAAATTACATACGCACAGATGATAATCTGTAGCTAGAGGAGGTATACCATGACCATGGACGACCAATTGATACGGGGGTTGGGTGAGAAGTACAGGGAAGTGGACAAGAACATTGAGATTCTCAACCGCAACCTGGACATACTCGAGGCCCAAGTCCGCAGCCTCAAGGACGAACTCGGGACTAAAGTTAGTCTCCGCACCAATATCCGTTGTACGTTGGGGACGCTCGGGGCCAGCGTGCAGGACTTTGAGGAGGCGGCGGCATGACGTTAGCACCTCAAGACAACACCCAACTCGTGGTGGCTCCCACCTACGAGGAGCCCGCCGTCGTTCTCGCCCGCGCTACCAAACAAGCCGATGCCCTCATGCAGGTGGTGAGGGATAAACAGATGTTTGTTGGCATCCAAGACAAGATGTACTTGGAAGTGGAGGCGTGGCAGTTGGTGGCGGCCTTCACCCAGGCCCACGCTATACCACGACCACCGGAGCCGCTCTACGACAACGACGGGAACGTATACGGCTACTCGTGTACCGCCGACGTGTACCAGCACGGGGAACTAATCGGCGCGGGCACTAGCATCACCGGCTTGGACTCCAATAGTGCCAGGGACCGAGAGGGGACAGACCGACACAAAGCGGCCCAAAGCACAGCCCAGACCCACGCCATATCCAAGGCCCTGCGGGACACATTCGGGTTCGTGGCGAAGCTTGCTGGCTTTGAGGCCACGACCGCTGAGGAGATGCGTAGCGGCGGCGGGGCTGTCGGTGGTGGCGGGGCTATCAGCGACCCGATGATGTACTGCCCCGTCCACGAGACGGAATGGTTCAAGACTGGCAGGATGCGCCAAACCGCGCACCCCGTGGTGGGGGAAACCGGCCCGCGTGGTGGGGCCGTCTGGTGCAACCAGGACGATGTAATCCAGAACCTCGGCCAGCGCATACGCAACGCCATGAGGACGCAAGAATGGACTAAGGAACAGGCCGAAGCCATGTCCAAAGAATGGGCCCAATACAACCCCAAACAAAAGCTGGACAAGATATTGTCCCTAGAGGCGCACAGTGTCGATGGTGCCACGGGGGAACTAAAACCCCCTACTCCGGCAGAAGATGCCCTTAAAACGACTCACGACGCCACCAACGAGGCCCCAGAGGGGGAAGCCATGTGCGGTTTATGTTCTATGC
>Ga0208449_1000740_pt1 | contig 20176 bp, 47 predicted proteins | sample MalvireepMed_s17_FD_184247 | JGI IMG/M metagenome (GOLD analysis project Ga0208449, IMG submission 184247) | Marine viral communities from the Global Malaspina Expedition - Malaspina viral metaG DeepMed_s17 (SPAdes) (version 2) | ecosystem: Environmental > Aquatic > Marine > Oceanic | place...
CTGGGTCATATCATAATAACCAGACCCAAAACTCACGCTTCTTTGATAAAAACCATTATTATATATACATCCACTAGGGTGATTACCAATAACGCCAAAATGTCTCATCCTATCAATGTCAGGCTTCAAAGTATCAAAGAAGCTAGTATATGTTGTCCAAGTCCCAAGACTAAAATCGGGCTCATCAGAAACATAAATAACAACTAATGTTGCATCGTTTCTCCAGAAGGAAGTCCCGGGAGCAGCACCTGTGTCGTAGTCGGTGTTCATTAAGGCTCTGTGCGCCATTTCAATACCTTTTTCATAAGCTGAACCTCCAACACCAATCTGAGAAATGATTCCCTGAGCCCAGTCAACTGGGGTGGCAAAATTGCCATCAATCCAACAAACCACCCCAGAGCATTGAAGGTATCCTCTGTCAGTTGTAATAAATCCCAAATGAAAATCCGCTCCGGTTCCAAGAAACACATTCATAAAACTAGTCATTTGAGAAGCCAGTTCTTGCTGGAAGATAGACATAGACCCAGAATTGTCTATCACAAAAATTATATCTAAGATGGGAATCCCTTCCTGCACATGGGTTTGAATAATCCACTGTTCGAAGACTCCTTCTCCAAATTGAATAACTTCAACCTCGGGGGTTTTTGGATCATTTCCTGTTACCGTAATCGCACTGTCATCAAGTCCGATGTCACCAGGGATGTAGGAGACAAGAAAATCAACCTCTTGATTTGGCTCTAACGCCCAGGGAGGTGCCGGCATACTTCCAAATTCCATAAGAATGTCCACAGGTTGAGTTACCATTTGAATTACGTTATCAACAGTCAGAGGCAAATTGCCATCATTTCTAATTGTGATTCGCTCTTCATTGTCACATCCCATTGAAATCGTCCCATAATCGAATTCTGAGGGACTTACAGTCATCACGGGGGCATCACCCCTGCCGAGGATTAAGACTTCAATCACAGGGGTCTCATCGTCGTTAGAAACGACATTTATTAGACCACCATTACCCTCGTATGTTTCAGGCTCATAATAGACATCAATCTGAATTCCTTCTCCAGATTGAAGTTCCCAATCTTCAGTAGCATCATGATCAATGGAAAATCTATCGGTACCCGCAATAAGCAAAAGGGGATCAAGCAATAAAACTTCATCCCCCGCATTTACAATCGTAAGTTGTTCAACTCCCGTCTCATATCCCGAGGTTATGTGACCAAAATCAATTATTTCTGGCAAAACAACGATTTCGGGCTGTGTATTAACGACTTTGGTTAAGGTTATGTCGCTGCAACCTAATAATACTCCTAATAAAAACATTCATAATCCCCCCACATAAGTAACTAGGGGGTTATCGACGGATTTGGAATTTTAGGAGAAGGAATTTTTTAATAAATTGATGACAACTTGCTCAACAGCATCTCCTTTATATTCTCCTTTTCCTCGCTTTCCTCCATGAAAAAGATCGATTTGGTCAGGGAATACTCCCTTCGACCAATCAACAAACCCGAATACCATCTGCGGCCAAACATCGAGCTTCCGTTCTCCTTTGATTGACTGTACCTGCCCGAAGTACCAGGCTGGTAAGAGGGTTCTTTTGTCACTCCATTCTAAATACATTTGATGTTGTGTGTCGATGATGTTATCAAAAGCTTCCTGAGATCCATCAAAGTTCTCAATTAGATCATAAATTGGCTTCAATTTCTTTTGCCAATTCGTGTAGGTTTCTTTGTAAACTGATTCTCGATCCGCCTTCTCGTACTGCTGAGAGGTCACCTGCTCTGCCACCAGCTCATTATCGATTTCCACAGTCCGATTGAGGGACCACTTCATGATGCGTTTGGCCATCACTTTGGCTTTTTCCACTTCTTCCGGAAACAGCATCTCGGCAAAATCAAGCCCTTGAAGAGCACGATCTTCGTCTTCATGGTTTAGAAGATCTCCCACCTTTTTTCTCTCGGCATCATCCGACTCCTCGGAATCCCCCGTATCTTCGAGGGTTTCGCGAAACAGATTTTTTAATATTTCTTTAAGATCTTTTCTTTTCGGGGGTGGTGTAAAAAGAACAAAACCCGTGGTGGCAATCTGAGTAAAGCCCTTGCCGCCCCCGATGTCCCGGTTGATGGCCCTTGATGACTCAATCCATCCTGGCATTGACTGAAGAAAAGCATGAAATTTCCTGCCCTCCTCGACCGAAGGCATCCTAACAAGAACCTGTGTTCCACCTGCTCGAACCGAGGTTACTTTGTACACCTCGTCGGCATCGGCAAAGAGTTCCAAAGACGCCCCCAAATCCATCGCCAGTCGAATTAAATCCACAGCCTGCTCGCGTTCCAGTTTCATCGCTTGATTAAAGAGATCAACGATGTTTTCGTATCCTTCGGCTTCGGTATTATAAATAGATTCTACACTCTCAGCCTCATCTATTTCTTCGAGGATAAGTTTATTTAAAATTTGTTTAGTTAGTTTCACTTAACAGCACCTCTATTCCTGGTAAATATTTCTTGGCTTCCTCAATCGCTTCTGCCACGGTGGAGAATTCTTTCTTTTCTCTTGATTCGTTCGAGACAAAGCCTCCATTTTTATTGTAAAATGTGTATTTCCACTCAATTGTTCCACCATCATCATAAAAGTCTATCGCCACACCTTTCATTTCATTAGGCGGTTTATCGGTGTGGTATCCCTTATGAACTAAATGATCAGTTAATCGAAAACTAACATCATCCCAGCCCTGAGATTTGGAGAATTCATCATGCCAAAAGATATAGTGGCCCCCCAACATACGCGTCGATACTTGAAGGCGGCCATGCGGTCTCCAATTTTTGGTAGGTACTTCCTTAAACCAACTAGCCATGAATTTGTGCTCGTTCTGGCTTATTTCGGCACCCGAAGGGATTTCTATCCCAACTTGCTTGACCACCATAGCCATTGTTTTAAGAATTTTTATGGCTTTCTCCTTTCCAACAATTATGGACTTGTCTTTTGTATGGAAGTCTAGCCCAACTTTTTGAAGTCTTTCTTTAATTTCCATTTCTGGCAATCGAGGACCGTTAGGAACAAGAATAGCCATCTCTCCAATCTCTCCAATTTCATGCGAAAGTTTAAAATCGCCAAAATCATAGTCTTCAATCTCAAATGTGTCATCAACGTGAAAAGCGGCAGGATCCTCTATGAACCCGTGTTCATCGGGCTCTCCGGGAGGTGGTAATTCTTCGGGATACATTAAATCCCCAAAGAGACCTTCGAGAGCATACAAAAGCATACCTTCATGACTAAGAAGTTCCTTTGCGGTATCAAATTCATCTTGCGAGAGAACTTCGAGGATAAGATTGTTAAGAATTTTTAAGGTTAAATTCATTTAGATCCACTCCTGTAAGCTCTAAAATCTTGGCTTTCATTTCATCAATGGTAAATAGAAATTCATATTCCCCGCTATCATTTGTCACTGTTTGATCAGTCATAAAACCTTCTCCCTCGATTTCAGTTTGTTTGACAATCTTGCACATTCTCCAGCCCACCGAGGTGATAAGATAGCCGGTGACATCAGCATCTCCCAGCAGAATTTCTTGGCGAACCGAATGCCCACTGAAGACCTGTTCCCATGTTATTTTCTTCCCCGGGTGGTTTAGGGGAATTCCCACACTGATGTGTCCTGTGCTCCCGACTAGTAATGGGGTCTCTATAGGTGGAGTATTTCCTAGTTTGGTTTGGCATGAGTAACGAAAATCCCCTAATTCCTGTCCCATGAATCCAGCATAAATAGCATCGGCCAGCTTATCCCAACCCAGATCATCTCTAGTAAACAGTTGATCAAGAGTTGAATAAATTTTCTTTAAATCACCGCCCTTCACCATGACAGTCTCCACGTAGCGACCTTGAGGATCCGCACCCAGACCCTCAAATGAAACAACTTCAGCGTCCATACCATCAAGAATCAATTCCACTGCAGCGTCCATGCGGTCGAGATTAAATAGCTCGTTTGCCACCAGTTCTTTTAATGTTTCGAATTGTTTCGGTTCTAGGTCATCTTCTGACATTAGCAAGATCTCTCCAGCTTGGATTACAAAAGAGGCATCGTCATCAAAAGCTAGTTGAACCCAAGTTTCCCCCATTTTTTGAAGCATTTCGTCCCGGGTCATTTCGGCAAGAATAAGTTCTTTAAGCATTTCCTCAGTTAATCGCATTTAAGTCAATCCCCGTAAGTTCTTTTATTTTCTCTTTCATTTCATCGATGCTATAATTAACATCTTCGCCGTCACCAAACGTATGGGAAATAACTCCACTGGTCGCCCGATCCCGTATTTGCAAATTGCCGGTGTGTAGACTTTGAATGTTGTAAGCCCACCATGCTGCCTCCGGGTTTCGCCCGGACATAGCGTCGGGGTTCACGATTTCGATGCGAGGTCGATAATTTCCCCCCGCAATAAATCTTACCACATTGTTGTTGGTTGAGTCATTTTGCACGGAAACCTCGAGGTTATCGCCCCATGTGACCCTTGGTAACTGCCCCGCCGGCGGCGTGGCGCCAAAATTTTTCTCCATTAAATGATTAAAAGAGCGATAAGTTGTTGCTAATTCGCCCACAATTAGTCTTTTGTTCTCTTTATCATCGATTGCATTATCCCATTGCCAGAACACATCCATGTCATTTCGCAGAGCTTTCAGGTTCTCGGGATTCTCGGGGGTAACAGCAAACAACTCTTCTTTATAGTCGGGTCCGGAAATGTCTTCAATGGTTACATTATAATTACGACTTAACCACTCTATGGCTTTCAGGTTCTTATTACCGTATACATAATGATCAGCAATAGCGGAGACATACTTTTCAAACTTTTCATCAGGAATTATCCCCTCAAGAGTGTCCACCAAATCAGCAGCTTGGTCAATGAATTCTTCATCATCCGATTTCAGGAGGTCATCGATCATGCTTGTATCAAATTCTTCTTCCTCGTCATCTTCTTTTATAGATCCCCAAAACTTCTTTCTCGCCGGTGGTTCATTGCACGGAGGCATATCCAACAATATCTCCACAACATAATTGCCTTCTTCGAGATTCATTTCCAGTCCCATAGCGTCGGCCTGTCGAAGGGTATAAACATAGATTTTTGCACCACGCTTATCTTGAGCGGGTCTTGTGCAAGATTCGGTTCGCATGCGATGCAAAAAATCCTTGAGACTCCATGCCTCTTCTTCATTTTCTACGCCCATATAAATATAATCGTAGTGACCGCCTTCTCGAACATAACTATCAACGACATAAGGGACAGAAAGATGGCCTAAATTTCCCATAGAATGAAGTTCTAACCCTTGAAGAAAGACCGTGGGTTCATTGGAGCGAATCATTTCCTCCACTCGTTTCGCTTCTTCGGCCGAAAAGCTTTCATCTTCCTCTTCTTGAAGGACTTCGTTGATCACCTCGAATAGATAGTTTTTGTTTAACTTTCTCTTTCCTTCATAGGGCGGATCGACGGGTGGTTCAATGTCACTTCCTTCAGCCGGCGGCTGGCCCTTCGGTAATTCGGGCCATCCAGAGATGTCGGCATCCCAAGGCAATCCCATGGCACTCCGAACCGCACTCGGGAGTTGTTCTTTGGATATTTCCTCAGAATATTCTTCATCTTCATCGATGCGGATTACTCCCTTTTCGAAAACGACATAGCCGTCTTTTCCATGCATGGTTTCAAATCGAAACCAAGGTTCCATAAGAATCTCTTGTTCCAAATCATAATCGTATGACTGCATATCCCACCAAAATTCAAATTCGACGTCGTGCCCGACTCTCTGGGCGACATCGGGAGCCTCTCCATAAACGGTGGTTCTTAAAGAGAGGACTTCCTTGATATTTGGACCGCTTTGGGCGCCCCATACTGTAAATTCTTTATCCATTGGAGGAGGGAAGCCATAGACATCTATAAACACTTGGTGGAAGTCATAACCAAACTCTTTGAGGTCCCTACCGGGACTGTCGCTTCCCATAACAATTGCACTTACATATGCTTGATTGATTTGTTCGTCTTCTTCTGGGGATAGTTCCACAAAATCCACCAAATCCATGGCTTGTTTTGCATGCTCATAATCGGTTGCAATCAATCTCATCAATTTGTCGAAAACTGATTCGCCCATTGCTTCCGTAATTACTTTCATTAGATATCGCCTATCAAGTTTCACAACTTATTCCTGATACATTTTATGAAATTGTTCGATGTTAACTTCTCCGGCGGAGGCCGCACCGATCGCTTTACGAATCTGATCCGCTTTTTCTATCATTCCAGTATCACGATACATCTTTTCAAGACGTTCAGCTTCGGCAATGGCAGCAGCATCAACAGCATAGACGCCTTTGCGGGGCGCAAGTTCTTCAAGAGCTTCCAATTCTTCTTTGATAAGCGTAACAAGCTTTTGTTTCGTTAGTTTCATTATTTTCTCCTTTTTCCATCTCTACGTTTTTCTTTGGGAGATTCTGGCTGCTTCGGCAGATCAGCTGATTTGAATGGCATTTCTGGCTGCTGGGGTGTGGTACCAGGGATATCCATCGGCTCTGGTTCTTCGGTTTTCCACTTTTTCCATAGCTCCGCTGCCCATTTTTCATAATCAATGGGCTCATCGGCCTCTTGAATGTCTCTTTCGCAAACTTTTTTTAGCTCTTCTTCGATAAGTTTGAGTAATTGGCCTTTCAACAGATTCATTTCTTCTTTCCTTTTTTATTAATTAATTTACGGATCGCTACGTCCTCTTCCTTCAACCCTTCGATCACGGACTCTAGATGGTCTAGGCGATGCTGTGTGGTGTAATAAAACCCTGCTAGCGAAGCCACAACGGTCAATATTGCGATGATGTGCGATAGCTCAAACTTCATCCGTATTTCTCTTTGTCAGCTGCAAAGCCCCTGTCCCATTCTGCTTTCAAAGCTATAGGGAATTCTGAATAAGTCAGGTCATGGGTCCACAGTTTGGCGTCATGGGTGATGTACTTTTTCGGAATAGGCTTATTCCACCAAGGATCTGCATAATTCTGCTCTTCCTGCGCGATTTTATCCCATTTGATTTTGCTGGGCTCGGTGGACCGCTGCAGGGTGCCGGAAATGAAGGCTGCATCAAGTAGTTTTTCAGTTTTGTGGACGTTCACTAAATCGACTAGACTGACGCCCTCCAAGGATTGGAAAGTATTCTCCAGGCTGCCTCCACCGCCTCTGATGGCTTCATCTAGCACTTCAGTTATTAGAGAGCGTAATATATTTTTCGTTAGTTTCATTATTTAACTCCAAGTTTTTGTTTGATATATTCGTTGATATCTGTTAAACGATCACCCGCAGTGGTGCCTCCAGCAAAGTTTAGGATAATTTTAAAGATTGAATTGATTGCAAGAATTTCTTCATCATCCAATTGCAATTGTTTTATTTTATTGGCTGTATCAATTAACTCTTTCCGAAATTCATCTTTACCAGGCGTAGCCTCGGATTCAACATCGCCCAATTCCGCTTCGATCAGTTCGATCAATAGTTGTTTCGTTACCTTCATTATTTCTCGCGCCCCATGACTTTCACATCTTCTTCTTCGGCTTGCAGATCTAAAACCATTCCAATACGGGATTGGATTGAGTCTTTTAATCTATATGCTTCCTTCCAATCGCCGAGCATTCCTCTGCCCACCATATAGGCATAATCGGTTCTAAAGGATAGCCGTGGGACATCGCGCGGATTTTTTGCGTTTCTTTCGTATTGCTGCGCCCACTCGTTCAAAGCAGCAAATCCTGGATTATTATTAAACACCTTAAGGGTGATCGCTCTTGCAATTGCGAACCAAGCCCCAAAGAATCCCCTGCCAGGATTTTTGGTAAATGTTGTTTTTTTGCCGCTTTCGTACTTATCCCTAGGAGAAGGCGTCCATTTCATGTAAGGTTTTTCGCCGAATAATTTTTGTAGATCCAATATTTCACGATCTGATTTACCACCAAGCAGCTTATCAAGCTCTTTTTCGTCGTGGTGTTGCAGCCCAATCTCTTTGGTAAGGTCGCGGATCTCCCCTACGCTTATTTTAAGATTAAAGCCGGGAACGCTTATTCCCATTGCTTCTTCGATCATTTCGATCAATAGTCGCCCCGTTATCTTCATTATAAATCTCCAAAATTTTTTTGAGAATATTTTCGTCAAACTAAATAGTCGTTTGATGATCTAATTGAGAGAAAAAATGAAATCTGGAAATTTTTGGAGAGGGTCTTAACGTATCTCGCTTCGCTCCCGGCGCGTAACGTTACGTTAAGTACTTATTTCGAAGTCCTCACAACCCCCACGGGTAGGGGGGTGGGGGGAGCCCCCTTTGTTACGCTTTGTTTCATTTGCACAACTGCGACCAAAACAAAACCATAACAAAGAACAGCACAAAAAATAGTAACATATCAACTCCATTGATAGCCCCCGTGGTACGGGGGTAGTAGGTAGGAAGAGAGAACGTGGGGCTTAGGCACGGGGCTCTTCCGAAGAGGTGGATGCCTCTGAGTTCGGCTGCCAGTGGTTACCGTAACATTCGTTCATCTCAGCCACCAGCCAATCAGGTCGGCTGGAATCTTCGAGCGTCCCGACGTTCGAGGGCTCTTGCTTAGGAGGTCGAGCCTTCGGGGCTTTCTCCTTAAGGACTTTCTTCAGGACAGGCTGAACAGCATACTCATCGAACTCCCAACCGAAACGCTCGGCATCATCGATGTTAATGATGATCTCGTTAGGCTCGCGGATACGGGCTTCAACGGACGCAGACAACTGCTTGACCAACGCGGTCGCACCGATGAAGGGGTCTTGATGACGATCAGCAACTCCCAAGCCAGTCTCGGGACACAGCCCATCACGACGGGCTTCCAGCCCAGCGATCTCGATGCAAGCAGCGTTGAGTGAGGCTTCACTGATACGCTCCAGCCTAGCGGTGACTTCAAGGTTAGCAGGTGCATCAACGGCGATGCGAACACGGGAGCCAGACCGAGTAACCACAACACCGAAGCCGACGGCAGGGTTCCAGGCGATGCTTTCACGCGCAGGGATCTTCGAGCCTTTGGGGGTTGTAGCGAATGATGGGAGAGTAGGAAGAGAAAGAGTAGTCATAAAGTGCCTCCGAGGCGACTGGGTTATATATATAATGTATCACGGATTTGGGCTGCTGTCAAATGAGAAGCGGACAGAATGTGTCCGAAGAGAAAGTTTATTTCCATTCAACTGAGACATCTTGCTCATCAATCTCACACTCAGAACCAGCATCGTTGATAGCATTTTCAAGATCCTCAATGAGAGCCTGAGCGATTTCAAGCAGTTGAGCGGGGTCAATGGTAGAAGTGAGAGGGATAGTGATAGTTTGAGAGTTAGACATAAGTGTCTCCAAGGCGAGTGGGTTATATATATAATGTATCATATTGAGAGGGGGTTGTCAAATAAAGAGCGGACAGAATGTGTCCTATTGTAAAGTTTTTTTATAGCTCTCATATTCAACGATGGCGATCATTGACAACGCGCCAATGAGGTAGCAGAGGAAAGCGATAACGATGAGCGCGAAAGGGGACAGGTAAATCATGCTGACACCCTTCGACGGCTAGCAAAATCAGCAGCCTGAGCAGCCTTGTGAGCACGGACAGCGAGGGAAACAGCAACGCCATTCTCAACGTAGTAACGAGCGGTCTGAATGTTGTGGCAGTCGATGCGGACACCACTGGGAGTTTTGACGTAGTACTGTCCAGTTGGCGAGACAAAAGCCTTGATGTCCTGGATGATGCGAGATGGCGACTTGAAGATTGAGGAAAAAAGCGCAGGAGAAGGGGGATTGTTATTGTAAGGCATAAGCCCTCCAGAGAAGCGATGCTGTATTGCATCCATACTATAATGTATCACGCTGACGGCTTTTGTCAAACGCTGTGGGCTTGTATTGACATTTCTTTGACAACTTTCGTTTCCTCCATAGTTATGTCAAATATTTTGGGAATGTCAGGAAAATGTCAAATGTCAGGGAAATGTCAAATGTCAGGGAAATGTCAAATGTCAAAACGGTGTCAAATGTCAAAACGGTGTCAGAAGCCCCGTGGCTCCGTAACAAACCACCGAGTTACGAAGTAACGGTTACGACCGATGCTGAAACAGTTTCGATGTTTCGTGTGATGAAAAAACTACAAAATAAAAAACCCTGTGAATACGGGGGTTTAATGGTGGTTGCCCCTAGAGGTTCTTGCCTCTACAGTTTCGATGTTTCTGTCTTTTCCCCGCGAGGGTGCTAGTTAGATACGGGCTTTCCCGCTATAGCGTCGATGTGCTGGGCATGAGCGCATATGATACCCCCACTTCCAACACATACAGGCACACACAACACAGGCTCACAACGCCTTCTCACGCCCTTCTATTTACTCCAAGCAGTAAACACACGCATACACAGCCTACAATGCCTTCTATGGCTGTTTGCAGCCCTGTGAGGGCGTACATAAGTTATGCCTCCGTTCGCTCTGGAGGGCATGGAGTACGGGGCGGGGAGGGTAGGAGAGTAGGAGAGATCAGCACCAGGTAGGGGTGTAGGAGGGTAGTAGTCTTTAACTGAGAAGTGCTAACCGCTGAGTTCCAACCCAGTATTCTCCAGACTTCCAGCGAACTTTGACAACATCATCAGAGATCCCATCGCGCTCTATTTCTATAACCAGCACGATCCTATATCCATCCATCAAACACAGGTCACCCACCTTCACCATCAAGAACCTCGTAACATAAATAGAACGAAGGAACCGTACAGGTGTGAACGTGTTCATAACGATCAAGTATCCTTACCTCTATGTAGTCCATGCCTATCTTGTGGTTATGCACCTTTGTAGCATGTCCATACTCTCCTGACTGTCTCCCTTTTACTAATATATTTTTCATGTGTTCTCCGATGGTTGAATGGCTTCCACTTTGATTAGCCAAGATGTTGAGTGGTGCATCGTCACACCATTCGCCCACTGAACCGTTACGCCGCTGCCGTCCTTCTCGGCGAAGGTGACAATGCCAAGCGTGAGCGGCTTTGAGCTTTCTTCGCCGTGCAGGCGGGGATAAGCAACTAAATCTCCAATGTTCATTTTATCACCTCGATGTTTTCACTTTCCACCCATTCATCATACTCTTCGCCACTTTCGAGCAACTTGAGCCTTATTCCAAAGCCCTCATGGACTTCAATGATGATAGCCAGACTATCGTTCCAAGTGTCAAACACTAAATCTCCTACTTGCATTTTATCTCCTCTATCCGAATGAGCCAGCGGCTCGAATGATTGCTTTCAACTCCATTTGCCCAGAGGACAGTACAGGTGAAATCGTTGAGCAGATAAGTGATTATTCCCACTCCGTGGTCGTTATGCTTCGCCAGTACTGGATGACTGTATCTAACTAAATCTCCTACTTGCATACAACCTCCACAAACTCATGGTGAACTGTTCTTTCCTGTCCATCGCTCCAGCGGATCACCGCGCCGCACTCGAATGGTTCGATCACAATTCCAATCATCGAAGAGTAATCTATCGGGGGATACTCGTTGATCCTTGCTCTCGATGCTATCCAAGAGATTGTCCATTTTACTAAATCTCCTACCTTCATAAGACCTCCCACCATTCTTGATCGGAAGTCCATTCCCAGCCGTCTTTCAACAGCACTTCGATGCTGTCTTTGTTTATCTCTGTGACGATGCCAATGCATCCATATTGAATGTTGCCACCTGTATTCGTGTATCTAACTAAATCTCCAATGTTCATAACAACTCCAAAGCCCAAACGGCAATCCAGCAAGTTGCCCCATCATCCCACACGACAAGAGCCTCATTTGGAACGGGTTTTGTCATTCCTATGATGAAGCCGATTTGTGTTGGGAAGTGTCTCTGAACTAAATCTCCTACTTTCATTTGTCCTCCGACGTTGTGGGGTTGATGTGTTGTACCTCATGGGCATAGAGCCAATAAGATGAGCCAAGGCTTTGAAAATGAACCCTGACAAGAACAACAGCACCATCCTTGTATCCTTCGACCTGAAGGATGATACCGTATGGATTGGTTGACCATTGCGTGTGAATGTTCGAATGAACATATCGTCGAAGCGTTTCGCTATCGACCGTCACAAGGTCACCAACCTCAAACACTACGAGTTTACTACTGTTCCGTTCCTGTGAAAAAGAAACTTTTAAGTTGCTCCTCCAACTTCTCGGTATCGGACTTGACACGCCTTCGAGTGGGCTTCTTAGGATCGGCGAACCAGACCTCTGTTGCTTCATTGAAATGCTTTCGACAATAGAATGTAGTGATTTTACCGAACCGACACATGAACAAGTCATCTTTATCTTTTAACCTGTGTTTTGTGAGGATTGCGGAGCCTCTACCGAGTTTGTGATGTTCTATTGTGTAGTGGTTTAAACCTTCAGTTTTCATATCGACCTCTGCTGTTTGGGTTATATAAATAATGTATCCTACAAGTAACTATTTGTCAAGGGGGTCAAGGGACAATTTTTGTCCCTTTTTTTATTTGTCCTCGACGAACTCTAGCACTTTTTCGGTGAAGCACGTTTCGAAGAATACAACTGAATGGTCATAGCGGTCGAAAAAGCGCACAATATAACAAGTCCTACCGTCATTCTCAGAAATCTGTCTTTCAGCATGTCCGTATCCTCTTTGAAAATGTTTAACAAGTTGCATGATTAACCTCCAAGGTTTAATCTTCGATGAGCCCAGCTTTTTTAGCGGCTTCAATAAGCATCACATTCCTCCGAGGAAGCCTGCGTTTTATCATCCCAACATGAGAAGAAGTGGTTTGGGATACATAGTTCCCGCCTCTACTTGTGTAATCGTACACGATTGTTGTAGCTCCACCTTCATCATCAGGGATATGCTCTGCAATACGCAAGTCATATGAGAACAGAGATTGTCCATCTGTTTTGAGCCGACCTGCGTTCGCAGTTTTTTGGTCTAAGAAAGCGTCCACAACGCCATCGTTATCAGTGAAAAAAGCCATAATAATAGCCTCCAAGTTAGCGGAACAGGATTGTTCCGATATAGTAATGTAACCCGTTTGAACGAGTTGTCAAGTTTTTAGTTAAAATAAGTTCTACCAATGCCCCCATTGGTGCTTGAGATCGCGAACTCGTTCGGCTACCCTCTCCCAGTCGGGGTGTGCGCCTAGTAGGGCAGTAGTAGGCATCAGCCAGATTGCTTCATCTTTGATCTCATTGACTACGTGCCAAGCGGCTTCGTAGTTGTCAAAGGTTCCAAGCAACGCGCCTGTGAGAAGATGGGATATGCAAAGTTTCCGTGAATAACGCTCCCGTTCTCCTCTCTCTTTTTCCCTTGTCTCGTCAATAGTGCGATGGATAATGAATGGGTAGATGTGTTTGGCTGGCATTGTGAACGAAGTTCTCTCTGTTTCAGTAGTAGCCAGTCTGATTGTTTGCATTGTAAGGCTCATAAAGGCTCCTTAAGGGCATTTGTAAGTATTTATGGGGGTGAGGGTGGATGAGCCTCTTACGAGGCTCTCAGACCGCCTTAGCGATCCACGGCAATCACACGTTCATTTGTAGTGAAGTATGGACGCTGGGCACATTCGGGTGTGGTCATCCACATTCTCTGGCACTTCGATGGAACAGGCTTCGGAGCCTCCATATCAGTCAAGATGATATGACCATCGAACTGACGTTCATTGACCCAACGGGATGGAGCATTGAAGCAAGTTCCACCACAAGAGACACGTTCGAAGGTTCGGCGTTTGCCCTTTTTCCAGACATACACTTCACTCTCAGCAACCTGAGTATCGAAGGGAACCACGGTGAACTCGGCATACTTGGCAAGTCCATTCAATTCTGAGAAGAACACAGCCAACATCTCATCAGAGACAGAACCCGACTGGTCGATGCTAATGGCGATTTTCGCCGTTCGATTGACCTTCTTTCCAGCGTGAATGTAAGGGAACCGCTTATTGATCCTCCGAACCGTCGATCGCTTGTTAGCTCGTTGACTAGTCTTTACGAAGTAACGAAGAACAGAACGCCAGTTCACCTTCGGTGTCACCATGTCTTGGATCTTTTTTCGCATACCCTGAGACACTGTGCCCCAGCCACGACCGCCAGAGTTGACCTCTTCGGTAGCCTTGCGGATTGCGTCTTTCAAGCGTTCTTCAGCCATAGCCTTAGTCTCTTGATCGACTTCGCCCCACCCTGAGTGGTCATCCATGCTATCGGGAAGAGGCTTGCCCTTTCCAGAGCCGTCACCTTCGGAGGGGTCACCAGAGCCAGAACCTTCGCCCTCGTTGCCTTCGCCGTCACCTTCGCCCTCATCGGGCTTGAACTGCTCATCGTTTTGCAACTTTGAGAAGTACCATTCAGCCGACTTTTCCAAAGGATAGTCTTGGAAGGGTTCCTGTGTTGGGATACACCCTCCCTCTGGGAGTTTGCCGATCAGGAAAGAGTTGATTGCAAGGTCAGTGGCTACATTCCACATCTTTGACATACCCTCTGGCGGCAGCCGACCAGTAACGTGCTGGAAGATGAGATGATAGAACTCATGCATCAAGACACCGAGGCGCTGATCGTCTGTGAGGTCTGCGAAGAAGTCAGGATTGTAGAGCATAATGAACTGTGCAGTCTCTTTGTCAATCATCACACCAGCGGTGGAAATAGCCTTGCTCTCGACCTTGTGAATACGACGAGACAAGCCAGCAAAGAACGGCTCAGATTGAAGCAACTTAAAAGTGTACTTGTTCAAATCAAATGGGTTTTTATTTTTGTCAGTCATAAAGACCTCCAAGGTTTTGGGTTATACTATAATGTATCACGGTGAAGGGAAAAGTCAAGGACATATTTTGTCCTCAACTCTATCCCGTCGAGAGGCTCGACTATTTCTTAGCACCGAGGATCTCAATCATATAGTCTTTGACCGAAGTGTCGCCTTTCAACTTCACAGAATGGACTCCAGAGGCGTTGTGCTTGGCTTCCGAGCCAGAGGCAATAACAGTCCAGAAGGACATGCCGATTTCCGAAGGAAGGGTGATCATGTACTCGGCAACATTCTTGAGTTGCTTCTTAGATAGCTTCTCATCAAAACATTTGCTTTGCTTGAACTTCTCTACAAGAGCGTTGTGATCGTTGATCTTGAACTCTTTGGTAAGTTTAATCTTGCCTTCTTCTAAGATGTTTTCGACCGTGACAATCTTCTTGTAGTTCGCAACGTAATCGTTGAAAGCAACCGCACCTTCGAAGCCAATGAAAGAAGAGGCAAGGTGGTAAAGAACAGGGCTTTGCTTGATGTCGCCATTCATACAAAGGAGAGCATCGGAAAGCCGAACCCAGGAGCGACGAGAGGGATAAACCTTGTTAGGTTCGTACTCATCTTTGTGCTCAAGATGTTGATGGTTCTGGTTGATAAAGTCCCAGATAACACCAACTACGTTGTTATCAGCCCATTCAAGCCAATCTTCAACAGTTGGAGCAACATCAAAGACCGTGTAACGGTCGAGTTCAGCAGGATCCATTTCACCGACTTGGTACTGAGCACCGTGCTCTCCACCGTTTACACAAGCAAAGATAAGGGTGTCGGGGTGTAGGGTATACCCCGCGATCTTCCGACTGTCGCACAGTTCGAAGATACCTTGGCGAACTTCCATAGTAGCTCTATCAACTTCATCGAGGAAGAGGATAACAGGGCGGTTGCAAGCATCGTGAAGCCACTCGGGAGCAAGCCACGTAGTGACCTTGCCTTCTACCTTGGGCAGACCCAGAAGGTCACCTTCGGTCATTTGAGAAGCGCGGCGTTCGATAACCTCAAGACCACGAGCCTCTGCAATCTGATAGACGATAGCGGATTTACCGATACCGTGGCGACCACGGATAAGGACGGGGAACTTTGCATCGAGGATGAAAGGAAGTACAGAGTTGAGAGTTTTGAAATCAATAGCCATGGTAAGGCTCCTTATGATTTGTAGAGCAGGAGTGCTCGAAAGTTTTTGTTTGGTATCTATAATGTAACTAGATACGGAAAAAAGTCAAGGACAGATTATGTCCGTTTTTCTTTGTCCTCTACTTTCTCGTAGAGATCGGGGTTGACGGTAAACAAGGTTCCATCCTTGTTTTCAATGACGGGGAACCGCTTCTCGGCAGTACCGAGTATATCTACTACTTTACCATCCAGAGGATAATAAGCATAGAAGCGTTCGTTCCGCTTCCTTAGTTCAGCCTTGGGCTGTATGATGTCGCCTATTTTGAAGTTGCTCATCGGGAGCCTCCTTTGGTGATCATCAAACACTCGATGGGTCGTCGAGATTTTCCTTGCTTGGTACAAGGGCGGAGCCGATGAACACGATAGCCTCTTTTAAGAAGGCGCTGGAACTGTTGATTGGTCATGTGACCTCCAGTTGTTTGGGTTATATAAGTAATGTATCATATTTGGGGGATAAGTCAAGGACATTATCTGTCCGTTTTTACTTTACCCCGACAGGCTCGCTTGTTGCGCTTCTTCTTTTTATTGGCTATGACGGTATGTAGCCCACCACGCCATTCATGAAGGGTTCCCCCCTCTTCAAAGTGCAACTTGCGTTCAGCCCCTCTTATTCGAGCGAGTTGTTCAAGTTGCTTTTGTCGCCTACGGCATTGAGCGCGACTAACTGGTTTTTGGTTGCTCATTGGAGCCTCCACTTGTTTGGGTTATATAAGTAATGTATCACGTTCAGTCGTTTTGTCGAGGACAGAAAATGTCCGTTAGTTTGCGTCGCCGAGTTTGCCAGTGGCTTCGAGCAAAGAAAAGAAGGCATGCCACACAACCTCATTGATCTCTTCGGACATGTTTTCGGTTTCTTCGAGGGTCTTTGCAACCAGCGACATCATCGCCAGACCATCAGCAAGTTTGCGAATGTTCTTTTGGGCTTGTTCAAACGGTGTCATAGCCAGCTCCCATCATCATAGTCGGTAAGACCTTCATTGATTATCTCTGGTATCATCATTGCTCACCTCCCTTGGGTGTCTCAAAGCCCATAGAGGGACGCTCAGGAGCCTCTGGAGCAGCCTGACGGATAGCCATAGGCATCCCACCTAGGGTGGGTGGTAGGGTAGCACTAGAGAGGGCTATCACGGTTAAGATTTTGCTCAGAAGTTCTTCTGATATGTCGATCGTTAGTTTGATTTGATTGCTCATGAGAGCCTCCTTATAGTATTCGGTTTAGGTTAATGTCGAAGTAGCCTATGTCTCGACTGAATAGGTATTCTTGGAAAGTATCGCAAGTCCAAGAAACCCCTGACCAAAGAACAGCCTCTTCGAAGTATTCAAAGACTTTTGCTTCTGCTTTCTCCTTCGTGGAGAACACATAAACATCGTCCTCCTCTCCGCTGTACCTGATTTTGAGTGTATAAACGTGGGTCATGTGACCTCCTTGTTTGTTATGATTGTTAATCTTCTTTCGAAGTACCATGCAGATGATCCATCGCTCCAGAGGACTAGGGCTTCATTGCACTGATCTTGGGGGTGGTAATTATAGTCTATGACTATGCCAAGATTTTGTGCTCCGACAATGGCAATGTACTCTACTAAATCTCCGATTTTCATGGAGCCTCCAACAAATAGGTAAAGACACCTGCTACGAAGGGCATGGAGCATCCGAGCACCCAAAGCCCAACGACGAAAAGAAGCGGGTGATCCAGAATAAAGTTTTCTACTTTCATAATACCTCCAAGATCTTGGGGTTGCACCAGTGAAAGCCATCAAGTTCCTCGTAGCCCGTTCCTGAGAACAGGACACGATGGGTATGATTACCATGAGTGCCTTCTGTCCTTATCTCGACCAAGATACCGTAGTGCCCAAAGCCGACCATTTCTACTAAATCTCCTATTTGCATAAGACCTCCAGCCATTGCGGTGCAATGAGAAAAATATGTTTATGGAGTAGAACTTTACAGTCTCCATTGGGGTTTATACCGACGATGATGCCGACAACACCGCAATCGTCCACAACTAAATCTCCTACTTGCATATCTTCTCCAAGTTGCTGGGTTTGTGGGTTGAAATACGGTTTGTGCCTGTCATTAGCCACTTTGGTGGATCGAACCACTGAACAGTTGTTCTTTTGTGCCAAGGGCTTTTGCCAGCGGCAGTTTCCAGAACGATGCCCAGCCCATAGATTTCAAGTTTACATTCTACCAAATCACCTACTTGCATTTCTCTATCCTCTCGCATTGCCAGCGGAGCCACTCGGTTTCAACACCTTCATTGAGGACAATGAGACTGTCTCTGCTTGGAATGTATCGTAGGATAAGTCCAACGTGGGTCTGGGCGATTTCAGGGATGTAGTTAGTCCACAGAACAAGAGTTCCTGCTTCGAAGTTGGGAAAGTCAGTCATTACGACCTCCAGTTGTTTGGGTTATACTATAATGTATCACTCTGGGAGAAAAAAGCAAGGACAAAAAATGTCCGTTACCCTATGACCTCCAAGTGCTTGAACCACATCCACATAGGAAGCCCGTCGTTCCACTGAACTCGTGCCGTCGGGGCAATGTAATGGTTTTCAACTTCTATCACGATGCCTATGCCCCAGTGGGGGTTCGGGGGTGTGACGACTAAATCTCCGATTTGCATACAACCCCCAACATTCCGCTTTCAACGTATTCTTCCATGTGTTCATCCCAATAGCAATGCTCCCCGTCTTGTGGGAAGTCTGCTCTCCACATGTAGTTTGTGCCTTGAAGATCCTCTCTGAGATATGTTACAATCCCGATGACCGTGGAGCCATCGGACTCTTCAGTCCACCAGACGAGATCGCCTACTTGTAGGTTGTTCAGTTGTTCTATAATCTTTTTCATAATGCCTCCAGGGCAGAGGGAAATCTCCGATAAACGTGATCTCCGCAGGTTACCTCGATCCAGCTATCGCCGTCCAAGATGGTTATCCTTGTTATTATCCCGATGTTCTGGTCGTTTCTCCAGTTCAGTTTTACCCTGACTAAATCTCCTACTTGCATAATACCTCCAGTTCATCGTCCCAATAAAGACCTGTTCCCATTCCATCGAGCCATTCGACTGTAAACATTTGGTTGTGTTTGTTCTCCCATGCGCTAGCGTTGTGGGTTGCGATGATAATCCCGAACCCTTCGTAGTCCTCGTTGCTGTCTAGTTTTACTAAATCACCTACTTGCATAGTACCTCCAAATGCTCCGAGAAATAGTGCCCTGTTTGTCCGTTGTGCCAAGACACAACGCAAATCAGTTTTCCTTTGTCGAGTGTGCTGGTGGCTGTCTCAGTTTTTACGACTACTCCGATCCTTCGGTCGATAGTCTCCGCTCTTCTTACTAAAGTTCCTACTTGCATAACAACACCAGATTGATTGTCCTTTCTGAGAACTCCACGCCATTGTTCCAGCGAACCACTTTCCAGCGGTCACCAGCCTTGGGTGTGCGCAGGATGATCCCGATCATGTCCATTACTCGATGTTTTACTAAATCTCCAACTTTCATTTGAAGCCTCCATTTGTTTGGGTTATACTATAATGTATCACGTTCAATCGATTTGTCGAGGACAGAAAATGACCGTTATCCTACAACCTCGAAGTGACCGCTATCGAACCACCCTTTTAATTCATCCTCTGTGTAGTATAGGGAGGTGGTGTAGTCCTTCCCTTCGGGTCTAGCGCATACCCAGAAGATAGTGTAAAGCGGATGATGGTAGCGTACTCCTCTTATCTCAGTGACGAGCCCGATGTCTTGTAGATCTTCTGACACATCTTGAATGACGGTTCCTATATCTATCATAGTACCTCCAGTTTGTCGCAGTGCCTGTTAAACCAATCTTGACTAAGCCAAACACCATCGCTGTGGTCGTTGTCGGGTGAGGCTAGCCAGCGGATAAGCCAGCGGTTTTCGCTCCCTGAGTGGGAGTGTCGACGGTCTACAACGATGCCTATGGCTTCGTGCCAAGCATCCGCATATCTAACTAAATCTCCAACCTCTAACATAGTGCCTCCAGATGGTGGGGTGGGTGGTAGGTGCGGTAGCCCTCGTTGAACCAATCAACCAGTGCTCGTCCATCACGAAACCCTACAACTATTCCGAAACCATCGTATTTATTGAAAGAACATTTATGTTTTACTAAATCTCCTACTTGCATAACTACTCCTTGTTGTGGTTCTTTCGAGACACCAACTTGATTTGGTTCTCTCGAAGGATTGCCTCTCTATGGG